>Ga0256830_1000147_pt1 | contig 63029 bp, 52 predicted proteins | sample 128326metaG_FD_190537 | JGI IMG/M metagenome (GOLD analysis project Ga0256830, IMG submission 190537) | Hydrothermal vent microbial communities from Lau Basin, Pacific Ocean - 128-326 | ecosystem: Environmental > Aquatic > Marine > Hydrothermal vents | place: Pacific Ocean: Lau Basin | collected... | reverse complement strand
TCTTCATGGGTCACCAGTTCTGGAATCTTTGCAGCCAACCCACCGGCAATATAAAGACCACCTAAAGACAGGGTAAGAAGGGCGTAGTCCCTGCAGACCCTTCCATAGAATCTTGCGGCCCAGGCCAGGGTGTCAGACTCGGTTGAGAATGTTTTTGCCACATCTTCGGGTTTCAAATATTCTTCTTTTAAAAACCAGTGAATATGGCTCAAGCCCTTGCCGGAAACCACAAGGTTGCCTGTTATATGCTTTTCACTTAGTTTTTTCATAAGAAACCTCTGGAATTCGCACTCCTGCCCCGAAATAAACGGAAAGTACGCATGTCCCCCTTCTGACGGTGCTGCTAGAAATCCTCCGTTTCCATCCGGAAGAAGAACCGCTTTCCCAAGGCCGGTGCCTGCACCTATAACAGCTACTGCTGCGTCTGTAACGATTTGTCCCTGAATAATCTCTCTGGATGCTTTGCCGACAGGTGAACGGCAGGCGTAGGCCTGGGCCACAAAATCGTTGATCAGCACCGAGTTTTTAATGCCCAGTTTTTTTTGAGCATCCGATATATCAATATCCCATGAAATATATGGAGGTGCGCTGTAAGAACCGTGTTCCACCGGGCCGGCCACTGCAAAAACCGCAATATCAGCCTGGTCAGGAGGTAGAGAAAAATCGGATGATTTAAGTTGTTCGATCAAGGAGTTAAAAGAATCGGCATCTTTGGTCGGCAACCACTTGACACCGGCCAGGGTTAGTTTTCCGCCTTCCTCCACATTGAAATGCGCAAAGCGGCTGTTTGTTCCACCTATATCAGCTGCCAGAATTTTTTTCATACCGGTTTTTGAAACATCGGATTGTATACCTAGTTGTTGCACATTTTTTCGGCTGACAGCAATTTTACTGCGCCTTGATAGCTGTTTCTTCGGACCATCTCGTTCCGTATATCCTTTAAAAGATGATGACGGCTTAGTGACCAGCGGGGTGCGATCAGAATATCCAGCGGCGCTGTAGCACAGAACCTCTGGATATGAATTTCAGGAGATAGCCTTTCCAGAAAATCACAGACCAGAGATATATATTCCTCATACTCAAAAACCTGAAAAGGTTTCTCTTTATAGCTGATCTCAAGAGGGGTATTCTTAATAACCTGAAGCTGATGCAGTTTCAGAAATTCAACCGGCAGACTTGAGATTTCGTCAGCTGTGCATAGCATGTCTTCGCGTGTCTCGCCCGGAAGTCCAAGGATAATATGGGCACCTATATGGATTCCTCTGCCTGCGCTCATGTTTACAGTCTCCAGGAACTGTTTGTACGTATGTCCTCTGTTTATCAGCCTGAGTGTGTGTTCATGAATCGATTGCAGGCCATATTCCACCAGGATGAAATGATCCTGTGCAAGTTCTTCAAGAAGCGCCAGTTTTTCTTCGTCCACCGAGTCCGGCCGTGTGCCTATCGCCAACCCGATTATTCCGTCGTATGAAAGCGCTTCCCGGTAAAGCCGTTCGAGGGTTTCAACTGGGGCATGAGTATTTGTAAAGGGCTGAAAATAGGCCAGGAAAAGTTTTGCATTATAACGCCTGGAAGTATAACGTATTCCGTTTTCTATCTGTAGGCCTGGAGGCACAATAGGCTTGCAGGCATCCGGCCTGAAGCTGTCGTTATTACAGAAGATACAGCCTCCATGCGCAACTGTACCGTCACGGTTAGGACATGTAAAGCCGGCGTCAATATTTACCTTTGAAACATTCTCACCGTAAAGATTTCTCATGTAGGCGCCGAATGTCTGAATTCTGGGTTCTTCCATACAGCTATATTTTAACTGTTTTCAACGATTAATTAATAATTGCCCTAAATGGTTTTGCCGAAAGCACATCTGATTTACAGGGCGGCATTTATCCTTGGAACTCCTAAGTCAACTAAAGATTTGAAATATTGTTATTTTTATTAATCAACGAGGTGGCGGAAGCACGTAAATAATTAGCTGCTCCACCACCCGCATTTTGGAGAAGGTTGAGGTCTTCCGGAAAGGGATTAATCTGTTTTTTCTTGCTGCATCTCAACAATGATGAATTGCGCTTTATCGGAGCTAAGAGTAATGTCTATATTGCCTTGGTCGTATACCTTCAGTGAGTCACGCTCTTTTAGAGATGGATATTGATCAATATCTATGCTTCCTTCAAAGCAGAAGATATATGCCTGGCGGTCTTCCTTTAGGGTGAAAAATATACTCTTATCTTTTGCGGTTAGCTCAGATACATAGACATTTAGATCTTGACAAATATAAAGCGGCGCAAGATCCTTGTTTTTTGATCCGGATATAATTTGTAATAATCTGTTGTTTCTGTCTTCGAAAGAAAACTTATGAAAATCATATCTAACAGGTAAATTTTTTGCCTCTGGTAAAATCCATATCTGAAGAAAACGGCACCAGTCATCCTGCTCATTAAGCTCGGAATGTGTCACGCCATTTCCGGCTGAAATACACTGCACATGTCCGCGACTAAGAATTTCATGGTTGCCGGCACTGTCACGGTGTGTAAGTTTTCCGTCAACTACATAACTGAAAATTTCCATATCACGGTGAGGATGAGTGCCGAAACCACTCTTAGGTTTCACATTGTCATCATTTATTACTCTTAAGACTCCAAAATTCATATTTTTAGGGTCATAATAGTTGGAAAAAGAAAAATGAAAATATGTGTTTGCCGGATGCATATCACTGGCCTCCATATAGTGAAGGTCTTCAGCCTTTACCTTTTCATGCTTTTTCATAATGTAGCTCCTTTGTTTTGACATTTTATATGCTCTAAAATAGAATATATTTCAAAACAGACAATACGTCAAGTATGTACTTTTAAGTAATATACTACCCAAAAGGATACTATAGGGAGAAAACATGGAAAATAACAACAAAAAAACAGGCTGTCCCGTAGAAATCACTCTAGAGGTGATTGGAGGGCAATGGAAGGTTTTGATACTTCGGGAATTATTTAAGGGAGTAAAGCGATTCTGCGAGTTGCACCGTGTTATTAATGGAATTACGCAAAAGATGCTTACACAACAACTTAGAAATATGGAAAAACATGGTATTATTCATAGAAAAGTTTATCCACAAGTACCGCCTAAAGTGGAATATTCCCTTACTTCCCTTGGTAAAAGTCTTAAACCGATTCTCGACTCAATGCACGAGTGGGGTGAAAAACATATTAAAGAAAAATCATTAATAGAGAAAAATGAAAATAACATCAAACAAACGTCAACAAAATAACGACTGAAGAAACCGTTTATGAACATTCCCTGATTGTAAGAAATATATTACAAATTTGATCCACTACCAAGGTTTTTGCAGAATACCGTATAAATTTGTCTTATTTTTTAATCTTCTCAGATTTCCTTATCTTTATTTTTACCTCCGAACTCCTTAATAACGTATGTATCATCCCAACCCGTATCAATATGTTCATCAGGGTCGAGCAGCTCTGTAAGCATAAGCTGTTCCAAGTCTTCAATCCTCTGGCGGGATATACTGATGAACTTATTTTTATCATGGCGTACATGGCGCAGAACATGAGTTGCATCTTCGTCGTGATGCCTAAATGTTTTGGCAACACGGTGAGCTTGATATGCTCTGAACCCCAGGGTTGTAAGCACGTCAATCCCAACCTTGAGAGATGTGTCGAATGTATCTCGATATACATGATGCACACCCTCGTCCAACAGATCGAAAACTTCCGTCCTTCCATAAGAACGTGTAAAAATTGTCAGATGCGGGTAATGCTTCTTTACCATATGCACGATATTAACTGTTTTTTCATGGTCATTGAAGGCAAGTATCAAGATCCGGGCTTTTACCGCTCCAGCCGCATGGAGAAGACCCTGGCGGGAGGCGTCACCATAAAAAACCTTGAGGCCAAGTTTTCTCAGGAGTTCCACCCTGTCGGAATCATGCTCAAGAACTGTTATTCCGATACCGTTTGCCCTTAGCAGCCGCCCCACGATACTGCCAAAATTTCCAAATCCGGCAATAATAACAGCGTTTTCTTCATCGATACTATCTGCTTCCCTCTCCTCTTTTTCATGTGTTCCGAATCTGGGCTGAATAAATTTTTCGTTAACAATCAGGGTAAGAGGCGTAAGGGCCATTGAAAGCGCCACTGCTCCAATTAGAGGATTCGCAACAGTGTTGCTGATAACATGGTTCTGCACCGCAAAGGAAAACAGAACAAAGGCAAACTCTCCACCCTGTGCAAGTGAAAATGCGAAAAGAATATTCTGATCATGCTTGATTTTAAATATTTTGCCAACTATCAGGAGCACTATTAGTTTAAGGGCTATTAGGCAACCTACAAGCATGCCGATGAGACCTGGTTTTGCTTTAATAAAACCAAAATCGATGGATGCGCCCACGGCAATGAAAAATAAGCCAAGGAGCAGACCTTTAAAAGGCTCGATGTTTACCTCAAGCTCATGGCGGTATTCGCTGTTAGCCAATACAACTCCTGCCAGAAACGTACCCAGGGCAGGGCTTAATCCTACCTTTGACATAAGCAGTGATATGCCTATAACCAGAAGAAGGGCCGCAGCGGTAAAGAGCTCCCGAAGTCTTGTTTTTGCAACATAACGGAAAAAAGGTCTTATTAGGAAAAGTCCGCCTATAATTATAAAAACAATTACGCCGACCACCATAAGGGCCTGTCCCCAGCCTGGAAAACCTTCAACCCATGTTGTGCTTCCTCCGTGTGCCTCTTCGGTTTTTTTTGCCGCCCCAACAGCCTTCATTGCCAATATAGGCATAATGGCAAGCATGGGAATAACAGCCATATCCTGGAACAGGAGCACCGAAAACGCGCTCTGTCCGGCATCCGTTTTCATGAGATTCTTCTCACTCAATGTTTGAAGAACAATTGCTGTGGATGACAGTGAAAGAGTCATTCCGACTGCCAAAGCTGATTGCAGGGGAAGGCCAAAAATCATAGCTACCGATGTTATCGCTGCGGTTGTCAGGCCTACCTGCAAGCCTCCCATTCCAAGAATTGGACCTCGGAGACGCCATAAAAGTGACGGTTGAAGTTCAAGCCCTATGAGAAACAGCATCATCACAACACCGAACTCGGCGAAGTGTATGACATCCTGCCCTTCCTTCCCTATCAATTGAAAACCGAATGGGCCGATGGCAAAACCGGCGATTAGGTAACCGAGAACTGATCCGAGCCCGAACCGCTTTGCTACAGGGACCGATATGACCGCTGCAGAAAGATATACAAATGCCTGAAAAAAAAAGCCTTCTCCTTGCAAAGAAACACCCTTAGGAACTCTCTTAAAATAGCTTGTAAATATTTCGCTCAGATCGTTTTGATTATACTTTCTAAATCTGAATTAATCCTTTGATGCGATCGCGCCGCCTCAAGATCCACTCTGCCATCACGGAGGGATAAAATCAGTTTTTGATAGTCATCTCCGTAGCGTTTTATCTCCGGCTGTGTGATATTACGGGTTCCGTGGACAACAAACGGAGGTAAAAATTCCATGCCGCAAACATGTGCAGACTGCATAATCGGCGTAAGAAATTCAATCATTGTATGCCCATAATATCCATCATGCTGAAACATGGATTCCCTGCCTCCGGTTGTGATTACGTTAAACAGCTTTTTACCCTGCAGAGCCATTCCTGTTTTGCCATATGCCCACATATGTTGCAGAACGAGATCCATCCATTCTCTTAATATTGCCGGAACGCTGAACCAGAAAAGCGGGTGATGGAAGACGATAATATCATTTTTCAGCAGCAAGTTCTGCTCGTATTTTACATCTATATAAAAATCCGGATATGTTTCATAAAGGTCATGAAATGTTACACCCTTAAGATCTTTTACGTAATTAATAAGCTGACTGTTCACACGGGAGTTTTGTAAGGCCGGATGAGCGAAGAGAACAAGAATATTGTTTTTAAAGCTTTTCAAAGATATATGGCGTCAGGCTTTATTTTGTGAGTTTATTGATGTTTTGACATAAATTGTCATGGCTCGTCAACCAAGAATTGAATTTCCTGAGGCGTTGTATCATAATTAACTGCTACGGAACGTTTTAGGCGCGTATCAATTCTAAATACTTATATCTTCCTATTCACAAAATCTTCACAATTATAGTAGATTATATATACGGGAGAAGGGAATTTCCCTCCTGACCCTTCTTTCCATTATTTTCATCGGGAACGCCTTTTGAGCGTTCCCGGTTTTTTTATTCTTTTTTTATCTTTTTCAATCTCCCACTTTTTTAGATACACAATGTAGTTACCTCATATGATATTATTACGTCATCTGAAATTAATCCGTTCCATGGGAGGTGCTAATGAGTAAAGGAATGCAATTAGATGAACTTTGTATCAACACTATAAGAATGTTGTCAATCGAAGGTGTGGAAAAGGCGAAATCCGGCCACCCCGGTGCTCCCATGGGAGATGCGGCTATGGCTTATGTATTATGGACCAGACACCTTCGTCACAACCCGAAGAACCCTGCCTGGATAAACCGTGATAGGTTTGTGCTTTCGGCAGGGCATGCTTCCATGCTTTTGTATTCGCTTCTGCATCTTACCGGCTACAGTCTGCCCATGTCGGAACTGAAGCGGTTCAGGCAGTGGGGCAGTCTAACACCGGGTCATCCAGAAGTGGACCGTGACATCGGAATTGAGATGACCACCGGGCCACTAGGGCAGGGATTTGCAAGCGGTGTTGGCATGGCCATGGCACAGCGGTATCTGTCAGGTTATTTTAATAAAAAGGGGTTTCCCATATTTGATTACCATATTTACGGTATATTGAGTGATGGAGATCTTATGGAGGGTGTAGCCTCAGAAGCGGCTTCTCTTGCCGGACACCTGGGCCTGGGCAGGATTGTTTACCTGTACTCCGACAATAGAATCACCATTGACGGCACCACTGATATTTCGTTTACCGAGGATAGGGGCAAGAGGTTTGAAGCTTATGGCTGGCATGTTCAGCATGTTGACGGCCTGGACATCAAAGAAATAGACACGGCCATACAAAAAGCAAAAAAGGAAACAAAGCGCCCTTCAATTATTATAGCGCGTACCCATATCGGTTACGGCAGCCCACACAAGCAGGACTCACCTTCAGCTCATGGTTCACCTCTTGGTGAAGAAGAGATCAAGCTTGTGAAGGAACACTTCGGCTGGCCGCAGAAACCCGCCTTTTATCTGCCGAAGATCGCGCTTACACATTTCAGAAAGGCGGTTAAAAAAGGCCGGGCTGATGAGGTTGCCTGGAAAGAAGTTGTAAAAAGGTACAATAAAAAATTTCGGGATTTGGGCGGCCTGTTAAAAGATCTAGGCACTGGCCGGCTTCCTGATGGATGGGAAAGTTCGTTGCCTGGTTTTGATGTTGATACTGGAAAAATGGCCACAAGATCGGCCTCCGGCAAAGTTCTAAACTCTATTGCAGGCAATCTTCCTATGTTGATAGGAGGCTCGGCAGACCTTGCGGCTTCAAATAATACTGATCTTAAAGGGCTGGGGGAGTTTGCAGTTGATTCCGCCGGCCGTAACATAAGGTTCGGGGTTCGTGAACATGCTATGGGCTCTGTGATGAATGGGATGGCTTTAAGCGGTATTATTCCGTACGGCGCAACCTTTCTGGTCTTTTCAGACTACATGAGACCGGCCATCAGGCTGGCGGCTCTTATGAGGATACGTGTGGTATATATCTTTACTCATGATTCCATAGGGCTGGGCGAAGACGGACCTACACACCAGCCTATTGAACACCTGGCATCTCTACGGGCGATACCTAACCTGGATGTTATCCGGCCTGCTGATGCAAACGAGGTGTCGGTTGCCTGGAAGATGGCGATTCAACGCTCTGACGGGCCTACGGCTATTATTCTTACCAGGCAGGGGCTGCCTGTGCTTGACAGAAAAAAATATACCTCAGCCTCTGGGGTTACCAAGGGAGGGTATATTATTGCCGAATCTCCGCATGCTAAAAAACCGGATTTAATTGTGATTGCTACCGGATCCGAGATAGAAATTGCCCTGGCGGCCCACGAGCGGATGACTGCGGATGGCCTGGCGGTTCGGGTTGTAAATATGGCTTCGTGGGAGGTTTTTGAGCGGCAAACTCTGAATTATCGCAAAAAGGTTCTGCCTCCGGATGTACGAGCTAGACTGGCTATCGAAGCAGCCTCTCCTATGGGGTGGGAACGTTACGTCGGAATCGACGGTGCTATACTGGGTATTAACAAATTCGGTGCATCTGCGCCGGCCGGCGTGGTTTTTGAAAAGTATGGCTTTACACTTGATAACGTAATAAAACTGGCCCATGGACTGCTTGGAAAAAAGGGAAAAGGCTAAAAGTTAAAGGCTAAGTACAAATCCAAAGGAGGTAAAGAGTATGAAAATTGCTATTGTCGGACTGGGTCGTATGGGAATGAACATGGCCCGCCGGTTGCTTCAGCATGGGCACCAGGTGGTAGCCTTTAATCGCAGTGCGGACAAGGTGCGGCAGATTGAGTCAGAAGGCGCTATAGGCGCGGCCTCTCTTGAGGATGTCGTAAAAAAACTCGAGGGCCCACGTGTTGTTTGGTTGATGCTTCCTGCAGGCCGTATAGTTGACGAACATGTTACTGCCCTGGCGGATCTTCTGGAAGAAGGGGACATAGTTGTTGACGGCGGTAACAGTTATTATAAGGATGATATAAAACATGCCGAAGAATTGGAACTAAAAGGTATTCGCTATATGGATGCCGGAGTAAGCGGCGGTATCTGGGGCCTTAAGATCGGATATTGTACAATGGTCGGAGGTGCCAGGGATGTATATGAACACCTGGAGCCTGTTCTGAAATCGCTTGCTCCTGTCGAGGGATATCTTTACTGCGGTCCTACTGGGGCCGGTCATTTTGTAAAGATGGTTCATAACGGCATCGAATATGGAATGATGGCTGCCTATGCAGAAGGGTTCGAGATAATGAGTGCCTCAGATTACGGAACCGGTTTTGACTTTGAGAAGATTTCACACCTGTGGAACCAAGGCAGTGTGATCCGTTCCTGGCTTCTGGAATTGGCTGAAGACGCTTTTAAGGACGATAGTGATATGTCAAAGCTTAGCGGCTGGGTGGAGGATTCCGGCGAGGGGCGCTGGACTCTGCAGCAGGCTATAGAGACGGGTGTACCTGCGCCTGTTATTGCGGCTTCACTTTTCCAAAGGTTCAGGTCTCGCCAGGATGATCCTTTTTCAAATCGTGTGCTGGCCGCCTTGAGAAACAAGTTCGGCGGTCATGCAGTGAAAAAAAGTTAATATAATGAGCAGCGAAATTCATCCTAAGCTTAATGTGACTCAGCCTAACAGCGGTGAACATACGGTTGAACCGGTAAGTGATCCGTTTGTGCTGGTAATCTATGGGGCCTCCGGGGACCTTGCTGCACGAAAGGTCCTGCCTTCGATATATAAACTTTACCGTAGAGATTTATTGCCCGAAAAGTTTGCCGTTATGGGTGTGGCAAGAACCGGCTTTTCGGATGATTCGTTTCGTGCCGCCATGCTTGATGCTGTAAAGCGTTATGTTCCGGAAACTTTTGACGCAGACTCATGGAATGATTTTGCCGGGCGTTTATATTATCAGCCGATTCAATACGATAGTGACGAGTCCGGTAAATTACTGGGTAAACGGCTGGATGAAATTGACAAGGCATTCGGTATAAGAGGCAACAGGGTTTTCTATATAGCGCTGCCTCCCATGCTTTATGAAACTGTAATCGACAACATAGGCGGCGCCGGCCTGGCCCGCAAAGAGCATGGCTGGACACGTATCATTATTGAAAAACCTTTTGGTAATTCCCTTAAGACGTCTAGAAGTCTCACAAATACGCTTCATAAGTATTTTGAAGAAAATCAGATATTCCGCATAGATCATTACCTTGGCAAAGAAACAGTCCAGAATATTTTGATGTTCAGGTTTGCAAACGCCATCTATGAGCCTATATGGAACCGTCGTTATATCGATCATGTACAGATCACTGCGGCTGAATCGCTTGGAATTGAGCACCGGGCCGGCTATTACGAGAGTGCGGGTGTTATCCGGGATATGTTTCAAAATCATATACTTCAGCTTCTTGCACTAGTGGCCATGGAGCCCCCGGCCAGGTTTGAGGCTGAAGAGGTGCGTAACGAAAAGACAAAGGTGTTTCGCTCTATACGGCCTTTCGATACAAAAAAACTGGATGAAAGCTGGGCTGTCGGCCAGTACGTGGTCGGTATAGTGGATGGAAAACCTGTGCCGGATTATAGGTCTGAAAAGGATGTTCCACCAAACTCAAATACTCCGACTTTTGCTGCCGGTGTTTTTCATGTGGATAACTGGAGATGGCAGGGTGTCCCGTTTTTCTTGCGTTCGGGAAAAAGGCTGGCCAGGGGAATTACCGAGATTGCAATCCAGTTCAAGGCGGCTCCACATCTGATGTTCGACCGTGTACTGGCTGGTTATGCCGGGCCGAATGTTCTTGTCTTTCGCATTAAACCTGACGAGGGCATAATGCAGAGCTTTTTTACAAAAGTTCCCGGCTCCCGTTTATGCCTGCAACAGGTGCGCATGGAGTTTTCTTATGAAAGTGTAAGCAGTGGAGCTGTGTTTGATGCCTACCAAAAGGTGCTTATTGACTGTATGAGCGGTGATCACATGCTGTTTGTTAGGCAGGATGGTGTTGAGCTTACCTGGGAACTCCTGGATCCGGTTCTTTCGGCCCTAAATGGATTTGGTCCGCCGGCTCCTTATGCCTCTGGTTCTGAGGGTCCTGCCAATGCCGACAGGTTGATCAGCAAAACCGGTAGAGACTGGCGGCGTCTGGCAGAACTATGATTAAAGCATGGTTTCGGACCGGAGCGCTTTTCTCTTTAGCGCTGCTTTTGTTTCTTCCCGTAAAGGTGTATGCGGATTATGATGTGGAAATGGCATACAGCCTGGGTATGGGATCCCGTGTAGATAATCTTGATTGGAGTATAGCGGGGAACCTATACTCTACAGGACCGTATGTAAATGTTCTTTCAGAGCTTAAATGGAGTGACCTTGAGATTTCACAGTTCAAAGCGGATGGCAGGTTTTTAGTAGGCAAAGATCAAAAATTTGTTCTCTTAAAAGTTATGTTGGATTACGGCTGGATTCTCTCTGGTGACAACCGGGACTCTGATTACGCTGGAAATAACAGGACACTGGAATTCAGCCGCTCAAGTAACAGTGCTAACAACGGGAATGTATCTGATGCGTCGTTAGGACTTGGTTATCAGTTTAGGCTTGTTTCCGACCGAATAAGAATTACACCTCTTATGGGGTATTCATCCAGTCGGCAGAACCTGCGTATGACGAACGGCTACCAGACAGTTTCCCGTCCTGACTTATATTCAAAGGTGTCTCCTTTGGGACCTTTTTATGGATTGGACAGTACATACGAAACCCAGTGGAAAGGCCCTTGGATAGGTCTGGAGTTGTCTTTACAGGCAAGTGAAAAGATAGCTCTATTTGGAAGTTTTGAATACCACTGGGCCGATTACTACGCTAAAGCAAACTGGAACTTGAGAGATGATTTAGCGCATCCCATCAGCTTTGAACACGATGCCGATGGAACCGGCATTGTCGCCTCTGCCGGAGGGGCGTATGTTTTTAATGAGCGATGGTCATTAAAAATCTACCTGGATATGCAGCAGTGGTCAACGGATCCGGGCTTAGACCGGGTTTTCGGTGCAGATGGAGGATATGTTGAAACCCTTCTGAACGAGGTAAACTGGAGTTCATTTGCGGCAGGGTTAGAACTAACCTATACATTTAAAGGTATAAGCAGAAGCAGACGTGCCGTTTATTATTAAGTAAGCAGAGGCGTTACCTATAAAACATTCAGTTATAGTCATAATTTATTCCGACATACGGAGCATAAAACGCCTAAACGGAATAAGAAAGCGCTCCAGAGGCTTACTCCTAAGCCCTTCTTAATAATTGTTTCCGGTTGTGGCCAGGCGGTCATCATGACTCATCCAGTTTTTGCCAGGCCTGCTGCTTCGTCATTTTTTTTGCCATGTTCCAAGCACTTAGTGAGCTGGGCTTAAGATCAAGTCTCTCAGGCTTTTTTTCCCAGTTTCCGATAGTAGGCGCACTCACGCCCAGAAGCCTTGCAAGCTGGCTTTGCGACATGCCAAACTTCACGCGCAGCCTGGTAACCGCCTTGCCGGTAACGGTGCCGGCACTTCGGGCGGATTGCTTCGTTCCCTTTAGTTTGGCTTTCTGAGGCTTGGTGGTTTTTGTCACCACAGTTTTACTCTTGCTGCTTTTTACTTTGCTTTTCACTTTACTTTTGGCTATAACCTTCGAGACTTTTTTCGAGACTTTTTTCGAAGTTTTTTTGGAAACCTTTTTGGACTTTGGCGCTGCTTTTTTACGACGTGATGAGGGTTTTGTTTTAGCAGGTGTCATATCTTCCGACATCTCGATGCCGAACACATCTGTAATAGCATCGTCCGCGATACGTTTGCGGCCGCCTTTTGTTCTTACGGAAGCAGCAGCCACATCGGCCTCGGCGCTGATCAGCTCTTCATGATTTGCTCCCCGAAGAAGAAACAGCAGTTCCGGCTCTTGGTCAAGCCGTGCCCCCACTCCGTAGAGTACTGCCGCTACATGCTTGCACATAACAGCCCAATCGGGGCAATTACAATTAAGTTTGATCTCTCCGGGCAGAGGAAACAGCCCCTTGTTACGGTCGGTTACAACTTGCATCACACTGTCGGAAACTCTGCCCTGAAGCAGCTCCAGAAGTGAACCGATCCGCCCGGCGCAGCTGTCCTTCAATCCTTTCCATTTAGTTTTTGGAAGCGTTTTGATAGAGATTTCAACTTTATAGATTTCAGAGCCGCTGACCATGGCGTTGACCTCGCCCTTGGCAATGTCAAGATGGCATACAGAACCGTTACGGACATAGGTGCGGCCACGCGGCAACCTGTTTTCGTAGTCGCTGAATGATTCCAGGTGATTGCACCAGGCCTTGCCCCAAAACGTTCGTGCAATCTTTCTACCCTCGATTTCCACGGGCTTGATATCCATCCCTTTTTTTCTGAGTTTCTCCATCTTTCTCCGTGCACGCGCACGACGCTCGCTCACTGAAACGTATGGACTCCAACCGTAGTAGTATCGACTCATTATCTGACTCCTTATAATTCTGCCCGATCGATATCAAGGGCCACTACCTTGAGCAATTCCTCGTTGCTCATCTCTGTCAGCATGGATTCGGCCCCGGCCTTCAGGATATCGTCGGCAAGGTTTTTTTTCTCTTCGATCAGTGTATCGATTTTCTCTTCAATTGTACCTCGGCAAATAAACTTGTGTACAACCACGTTTCTGTGCTGGCCTATGCGGAAGGCCCGGTCTGTAGCCTGGTTTTCCACGGCCGGATTCCACCAGCGGTCAAAGTGAATCACGTGCGACGCGGCTGTGAGGTTGAGACCAGTGCCGCCGGCCTTTAGGGAAAGCACGAAAAACGGCGGCCCATCCTCCTTCTGAAACATGTCAATAAGAGTTCTGCGTTTTTTTACTGCTGTCCCACCGTGCAGCACAAGACCATCACGGCCGAAGACTTCTCCCAAAAAAGCGGCTATAGGCTCAGTCATTTCACGAAACTGGGTAAATACAAGAGTCTTTTCCTGCCGTGACATGATTTCCTCACAGATTGTTCTTAGTCGATCGAACTTGCCGCTGTCTACCGGCTTGTATTGGCCGTCTCCCAGAAACTGGCTTGGATGATTACATATCTGTTTGAATCTCATAAGGTAGGCCAGTACAATCCCTCGTCGTTTAATCCCATCAAGTTGTTCGAGAGATGCTGCAAGTTCCTGCACAGATTTGGCGTACATTGCAGCCTGTTTTTTCGCCAGGCCGCAGAACGCCTTCATCTCGGTTTTATCAGGCAGGTCAGCGATAATGCTCTTGTCGGTCTTAAGTCGTCTTAAAACATAAGGCCCGACCAGGTTTCTAAGAGGTGCGTAGCTGTCATGTTCTCTGGCCTCCAGGGCCTTGACGAATTTTTTAAACCTGGTTGCCGAACCAAGCAGGCCCGGGCAGAGAAAATCAAAGAGCGACCAGAGATCGGAAAGCCGGTTTTCTACCGGAGTGCCGGTAAGTGCGATTCTGGCATCAGCCTTAAGCTGTTTGACGGTTTTAGTTTGGCGTGTAGAAGGGTTTTTAATGGCCTGGGCTTCATCCAGGATGACCAGCCGCCATTTGATATCGAGCAGCCATTTTTGTCTAAACAGCATTCCGTAGGTGGTAAAGACGACATCGGTTTTTGCAAAAGCATCGCCGGCCTTCCCGGCCATGGAGGTAAGAACTGTTTTTTCCGTTTCCGAGGGATGAATGAAAGATGCTTTGAGTGTCGGAGCAAAGCGTTTAATCTCTGCCTTCCAGTTAGCCAGTAGTGATGCCGGAAGCACAAGAAGCGATGGCTTGACAACTGACGATTTCTTTTTATTTGCCTCTTTAAGAGTCAGCAGAAGAGATATTATCTGAATTGTTTTGCCAAGTCCCATATCATCGGCAAGACAGGCGCCGAGTCCGAGGCTTGACAGCATCCAGAGCCAGTTATGCCCGGTTTTCTGGTAGTGACGGAGTCTGCCGTGAAACTCCTTGCTGTGCACTCCGGAGTTTTTCAATCCGTCTGGATTGCGCAGGTCCGAGAGAGTTTTGGAAAGCCATTTGCCGGCGTTGATGAAAGCCCAATCATGTTCCACCTCTTCAGGCGAACCATCAAGACTTAAGTTTGCCGGCGCTCCAGCCAGAAGACGCATACCTTCGATAAATGAGATTCCTTCCCCGGCTGCTTCGGCTTCCACCTGTTTCCAGTGCTCAAGAGCTTCTGAGAGTTTTTTTCTGTCTACTTCAATCCACTGCCCCTTGATGTATGCCAAGCCGTCTTGCGAGGCCATGATTTTACGCCATTCGCCTTTAGTCAGGTTTTGGTCTCCAAGGGTAATACCGACCTTGAAGTCCAGCATTGCATCTATACCTAACTTGCTCTGTTTGTTCCCGCCGATGGTCACGGCCACGCGCGGACGGGGGCGCTTTTGCCACCAGTCCGGAAGGCGTACCAGGAGTCCGCTTTCCTCAAGAAGGGGTACGTTCTTTAGCAGGTGGTAGGCTTCGTCAGGACTCCATGCCAGAGGATGAAAAAGATCGCCTGAATCAACCATCTTCTTGACAAAATCTACTTTTTCAGATGCCCGATGTACTGGCAAAAGCAGGTTGATAAGCTCTTTCTTATTTCTTGCTCCCGCATATTCCTGAAGGGCTTTGCCAAGCGGCCGGTACTGTACTTGCCCCCCCTTTGAAAGGCTTGGCGCATAGGTGGCCAGAAACGCGAAAGGCAGCTCGGGATCCCTCTTATTCTCTGCAAGGTGAAAGCAGACGCGTCCGACCTGATGCCAGGAGGCTGCGTTTTTCTTCAACCATCCGACCAGGCCGTCCTTTGATGCGGCGATATCTTTAAGCGCCCACGAGTCCAGGTCCAGCCAAAGGCTGCGAAAAACCTCGGAACTAAGATACTCTCCTCCCTGCATGGGAGGAGCCGAAAGCAGCATAGTTGCCAGTTCGGAATCAGAAGGCGGCTCAATCGGGTTGAGTTGTTTTCCGGCAGACTCGGGTGTACGACAGAGCTGTGTCAGGTAGCGGCAGGCGAAATCCCGCCAGAATGAAAGCGACGATGGCGGCGGTGTATCCGGCCTTGTGGCGGCAAGTGTAAAAAGCCCTTCAGCCTGGGATGACGAAAATGCGGCCGCAACTTTCTTCATCCAGGCATCGGGTGTTGTCCCGGCATTGTCGTCGCCCTCCAGCAGGCGAAGATGGCCTGTAGGAGTCAGTCTAATGTAGTAGTTCATTCCATATTTTTTATATTGCAACAGGCAAAAAATCTTGTGCGTTTAGGCTTAGATGGTTTATAGATTTTTGCGTTAAACGACAGGGGGTATAATCATAACGGAGTATCACAAAAGATACAGACGGTATATGACTTTAAAATACCATTTGCCGGTATCTTAAATGATGTAGTATATCAAGGGCAAGCTGTATCGCACGTTTTAAAATGAAAAGCGCGTAAAAGAAGGCTCTAAGAAGTAAAAAGCACTCAACTTGGTCTATAATGAAAATATTAATCAGGGCGGCTAAATGGCCGATATTGAAATAAACTCAATGAGCAGAGAATAGCTTTAATACGAACAGCAATTTAATACAGGATCGCCGAACTTTCAAAAGTGATAATTAAATACTTAGTACTTACCCTCCCAGGTCTTCTTTCTTCTGGTTTAAAGGCTGGCTATATTCGCTTTCATAGTCGGCTGCAGAGTTTTCATGGACAAACACAATAGCGTTTCATCAAGCCACATATTTGCCGGATGTATTCTTATCGTCCTGTTTCTGTCCCTCTATTATTCAGTCATTTTAAAAATGGTTGGAGATTGGTCGAATGATCCTAATTACTCTCATGGTTTCCTTGTGCCATTAATTGCCCTCTACCTACTTTGGCAAAAAAGGCATTCACTTATCCAAACACCCATCTCGCCCTCTAACTGGGGCCTTATTGTTCTTATATCCGGGTTATGTATTTACGTATTCGGTTACCTGGCAGCCGAGCTTTTCACTATGCGTATTTCCATGCTTGTAGTGCTGGCCGGACTGATTATTTCCAATCTCGGCATGAGTTTTTTCCGTTATGCATTTCTTCCCTACGGCTATCTTTACTTTATGATTCCGCTGCCTTATATGCTTTATGATGCAATTGCTTTTCCACTTAAACTCTTTGTTGCCAAATACTCCGTTATTGTGCTTCAGTCCATAGGTATTTCCGTCTACCGCGAAGGTAACATTATTATGCTTCCTGCAATCACATTAGAAGTAGCCGACGCCTGTAGTGGAATCAGATCGCTCATGTCTCTTCTTGCACTTGGTGTTGCCTACGCATATTTTTCACAAAAAAGCTTGACGAAAAAGATTATCTTGGTAATCTCTACCATCCCAATCGCTGTGTTGGCAAATGCCGTACGAGTTATAGGCACAGGAATTCTCGCACACCAATACGGAGAAAAAGCCGCCGAAGGCTTTTTTCACGAATTTGCCGGAATGGTAATATTTGCTGTTTCCATGGCAATGCTTATTGGAGTTGGAGTTGTCTTAAGTAAAATAGGCGGTAAAAGAAAAGACAAGGACAAAAGCAACTTGTGATGGAGCAAAGCAAAAATAGAATGACGAGCTGGCGATTTTACGTCTGCTGCATACTGCTTGTGATTACAGGCATATATATTAATTATTATTTAGATGTAGAAGCTGTTCCTCTCAAAAAACCACTTGCCGAGTTTCCTGCCAAACTGGGAAACTGGACGACTCTAAAAGACCATTTTTTTGATGAAGAGACCTTGGACAACCTGAGAGTGGATGATTACATATTTAGGTCCTATGTTTATAAAGACCGCTCTATTTTGCTTTATATCGGCTATTACAGAACTCAACGCGAGGGAGCTCAGATTCATTCGCCCAAGCATTGTCTGCCTGGTTCAGGATGGTTTCAACTGGAGGAACGAGTTCGATCAGTCCAGCTTGGAAAACTAGCTCCTCAAAAAATTGTGGAAGCTGTTTATCAAAAGGATAGCGACAAGACAGTATTCCTATATTGGTACGATATGCAGGGTAAAAAGCTGACTAACCAATACATGCTGAAACTTGGCATGATCTATAACTCTATCCTGCATAACCGGAGCGATGCTGCATTCATACGTGTTTCAATTCCAGACACCAATGACAACCTAAATGAAACCATAAGCTACGCAGAGGATTTTCTTGAAAAAGCCATTCCGATAATCGAATCTTTTCTAACACAATAAAGCGCAAAAATGTAGAATATCGCTATATTCCTGATGTTTTACGGGTTTTTTGTGCTGATACCTAGGGGTCTTACGATTCTGAAGACAAAAATACAATCTTTCCGAGGGGTTACAGACAGACAACAGGGGGCTTTATCTCTTAAACTTCTGTAATAGAAATGTCCTGTTTTTATGTTTGAATCCGGAACTTAAAACTCTAAAAACACGGATTCCGTTTCACTAAGCGGTGTTGAAAGCCAGGTGTTTCGTCCAAGCCCTGATGCGTCTGATTCCGAAAGTTTTACGCCTGGTATATTTTGTGCCTGAATCTTGACTTCCATATCGTAGTCCAGTCCGTCCACCAGGTAAGCATCAAGGATTTCACTAACCGAACGGTAGTCGTGGTTGCCTGGAAGAAAACCTCCAAGCTTATCATACTTGATCGGACCTATTACGATCCGAAACTTGCCGCTTCGGTCCGGCAGGGTAGCACCTATTGTAAAGTTGTTGCCAAGGGTGCAATTTTTTTCAGCCAGAGCATTTCGCTGCCTTTTACTTATTACGGCACGGCGCTCTATGCACTGCTTGATCTTGACCGGAATTCCTTCAAGATAATCCGTTAGAATTCCTTCAAGAAGACTTGCGGAACGAGGCTGCTGTGTCATGGCGCCAGCATATTTCAGGAAGCGAACCGGAGAAATTATTTTTTCTTTTCTCCCCTCTTTTCCCTCCTCAGGATGTGTTTCTTCGTTTAGTTGACCGATAAACCAGATCAGGCGTTTGGATAGCGGGTCAGATCCTCCTTTTCTGAATTGAATATAGTATCGGTATTTAGACCAAGTGCGGTAAAAAAGTGATATCAACCGGTGATGAAAGATATCGAGAAAGTCACGTACCCTGGTGGCGTAACCCTCCTCCCAGAGGATGTCTTCAGTGAAATAAGTCGGCATAGGTGAAGATGAACCGTAAAGGCCAAGAAACGAGATGGTGATTCTGTATCGCTTACCACCGCTGCTTGTCGGCAGCTCTTCGATGCTTACGATGTCCGAGTCAGGAAACGCCAAAGATGCATCCGGCCTGAAGCGGATTATCTCTTTCTCCGGTCTTCCTCCGTGGCCGACTTGAGCGGCTTCCGGAACAGCACGTTCAAGAAGTTGTACGGCCTGGAAAAATGAGAATCTATGCCACTTTTTTAACAGGTTGTCGATTAGAGTATTATCTGCTGTCCTATTCTGGGCGGCCAATCGTAAGTCTCTCCTTTTTGAACTCCACGTACTTCAAGCCTGCAAAATGAGTTTATGCTCGAATATAGCGCGAAGAACTCATTAAGCACCGATGCAAACAACAGCATTTCTCCCTCGCCGGCGAAATGATCCTCAAGCAGTTCGAGATGAATATATGTCCCCCGAATCACAGCCCCTCTAAATATGTGTTCATCAGGTTCTGCATGAACATTTACGATACCATCAAGAAGCAGTTCGCTTTGGCGTGCGGCCTGGCTGTCATAAAGAGCTTGAAAGTTGTATACACCAAGCACTCTTCGTAGCGAATCCGGGTTTGTGAGGCTTTGATAGTTTAAAGACAGGTGTGAAATCAAGCGCCAATGAAGATCTCCCTCCAAAGGGGGGGGCACGGAATTTCTTACCGGTAAAACATTCCGGAATTCCACATATTCAGGTGACTTGTCTGTGGGAATGCGAATATCACCTACGCGAAGTTCAGAAGGAAGGTTACGGTTAGAGCATGTGAGTTCTATGTTTACAACTTCGGCAGACGGCGCTTCCCTATCTCCCTCTTCGTTAACAAATGAAATATATGTATCTGTTCCATGTCCAACCACTACGTGTTGCATGCTGGTGTTGTGGTATACGTTGCCGCGGCCCAGTGATTTCTGTCCATGCTTAAAGGAATAGAAAGGTTCATAGACTCGTTCACGTGCCGCGTATTGATCCCAGCCGGTTACACGGTCAACCGAGAATATTTCGAAGTGCTTTATATCTGAGCCGTGAGGATGTATACGATACGAGGTTCTTTCCTGTTCTATACGGATGGGATCTGCTTCATGTTGGAAAAGATTGATAACAGGAGAACAATAAAGAAGAAGATTCTCATCAGATATCCTAAGTGCATCATCCCAGCGCTTATCGAATTCAAATAGAACTTCAAACGTCCCCTCTATACCGGCTTCGTGAAGCTTTTCTAGTCCATAAAGATCAAAGAACATAAATTTTTCGGGAAGACAGAAATATTCCTGTAAGAACCGGTAGCCCTTGAATGAATGAAGGGGGTAGGGCAGTAATACCTCGTTGTCTGCAAAGCCTGCCTGACAAAGCATATCCGGCGGTAAAGATATCGGTGCTCCGGCTCCTGAGGTCGAACGTATGGAAATTTTTTTGATACGACGGGAAAGCCAAAGAAAAAGCGCGGATGTGACATTGCTTTCACCATGCAGGTAGAAACGCAATCGCTCGATCTTAAAGTTTCTCAGCTGAACTCCCTGGTGAGGTTCACAGGTCAATCTGAGTTGAGATTTTTTTCCGGAAGGACTTTCCATTAAAACTTCTCTTAGGGAGAGTGGGTAGAGATCAACATCGTAGCAGGTACGAAACCGGCACTGAACTCCCTCTACCGCAACCGATGCGATTTCTGTTCCTCGTGGAATTATCTGATGATCAGACAAAAGGTGCTCTTTCGGCTTGCACTGTAGGATGCTCATGGCCGGTATGGGACGAAGATAATGCGGCCATAAAAGCCCTATCATCATATGGGTCAGCTCAGGCAGCTCGTCATCCAGTTTGTGCCGTATGCGGCCGGTAAGAAAAGCAAAGCCCTCCAGCAGGCGGTCAACCTCGGGATCGCTTCCCTTTGCCGCCAGATAATGGGCGGCCTCAGGATGCGCTTCAGCGAACTCTTTTCCCAGCTCGCGAAGAAAGGTCAGTTCTTCCAGATAGTATTTGTTGAACATATTTGAATAAGTTGGCAGTTGTCAGGGTGCAGGGTACAGAAATATGGATCAAAGTCCAGATGATGGTTGTAAGGTCGGCAGATGATACGAATAATTCATATTTTCCTGTTCCCTGACTCCTGTAGTTTATTTATAACGATACTGAAACCTCTCCGTTTGAATCCACCTGTGTCTCGAATAGTACTCCGGCTCGCTCCCGTGATGTGACCAGATCGGCCTTAATTTCGAAATGCAAAGTCAGAATCTCTCTTTCTGACTCTACCGGCTGTACCCTGACGTTTCTAAGCCTGGGCTCATACTTTTCGATGGTGCCCTTTATTGCCTTCTCCATGATTCCGATCGCGGTTGGAAAGGAATGAAACAAGTCCACGAGGTCGGGAAGACCGTAGTCAGGAAGAGTTTCTGAAAATCCCTGCCGCGTGTTAAGCATCTTTTGAAGATGTTTCAGCACGGAGTTTGCGAGCATGTTGGTGTTTTCTTCGATCGTTCTGGGCTCATCCTCCCGCGGATCACTTATGCGTTCCAGTAGTGTGCGTTCCCGGCTCATGGTTTATCAAGCCAGCAGTTGTCAGGGAGCAGGATTATGGATCAATTTTAAAATAATTAATAGCTTCTCTTGCTCCTTGACTTCTGACGACTGCTCCTTTTTGTTGTTTTTACGTCTTATCAAGCTTGCCTACCAGCGAGAGGTCGAAGTATGCGCCCTGGTATTTAAAGTGAGGGCGGACATGCAGTGTGACCTTGTACCAGCCTGGATCGCCTTCTACATCTTCAACCACCACCTGGGCATCTCGAAGTGGCCGCCTCGACCTTACGGATGCAGGTGGATTTTCCTGGTTTGCCACATATTGGCGTATCCAGGTGTTGAGTTCTCTTTCAAGGTCCACTCGTTCCTTCCAGCTTCCGATCTGCTCTCTTTGAAGTACTTTCAGGTAATGAGCCAGCCTGTTGATAATAAACATGTACGGTAACTGTGTTCCGAGTTTGAAATTTGTTTCGGCCGCTTTGCCTTCTTTACTGGTGCCGAAGAATTTGGGCTTTTGACATGAGTTTGCGGAAAAGAAGGTTGCGTTATCGCTTCCCTTTCTCATGGTTAGGCCTATAAAGCCTTGTTCTGCCAGTTCGAATTCCCGGCGTTCGGAGATAAGAACTTCCGTAGGAATTTTGGTCTGAATTTCGCCCATGGCTTCGAACTGATGGAGTGGCAGGTCTTCAACAGCACCGCCGCTTTGCGGACCGATAATCTGGGCGCACCAACGATACTTTGCGAAACTATCTGTCAGTCTCGTAGCAAAAGCAAAAGCGGTGTTGCCCCACAGGTAGTGTTCGTGGTTACCGCTTACTTTTTCTTCGTACTCAAATGCCTTTACCGGATTGGTTTCTTTACCGTAGGGAAGGCGAAGAAGAAAACGTGGAGTTGTTAAAGAGACATATCGTGCGTCTTCCGACTCACGGAAGGAATGCCATTTGATATACTGAGGCCCTTCAAACACCGACTGTAAATCCTTCAGGTTAGGCAGTTCTGTATAGCTTTCCACTCCGAAAAATTTGGGACTGGCTGCTGCTATAAATGGAGCGTGGGCCATTGCGGCAACGCTTGCCACCTGCTGCAGAAGAGCCATATCCTGTGGACCGGGACCAAATTCATAGTTTGCAATAACTGCTCCGTAGGGTTCGCCTCCGAACTGTCCGTACTCTGCGGTATAAAGGTGTTTGTAAAGGCCGGATTGTGTTACTTCCGGGGCGTCCTCAAAATCTTCCTGAAGATCTTCTTTTGAAACACTCAGCAGTTCCAGCTTTATGTTTTCTCTGAAATTGGTTCTATCCACAAGCATCTTCAGACCCCGCCATGCAGACTCCAGTTTCTGTACATCCGGATGATGCAGCACTTCGTCCACCTGGGCACTTAGCTTATTATCCACCTCGGCGATCATCTGATTCACCACCGACTGATGGACTTTTTCTCCTTCACGCCCTGGCGCCAGAAGCTCGGCAATAAATGCTTCCACTCCTTTCTTGGCGAGATCGTAGCCTTCCTGCGCCGGGGTAAGTTTTGTTACTTCCAGTATTTCGTCCAGAAGTGAACCGGTTGCCTTTTCCTGAACTTCTGTCGCAGCTTCCTGCTGTGTCTCGGCTTCTGCCATATCTAAAACCTCCTAATTTTTAACTGTTTTTCAATTATAATCCGGCTCTAATTTTACTGTCTGCCGGGAAAAAACTATTCAGACTTTTCCCCTTCCTTGCCTAACCCTAACTCGTCCAGAAGTTTTTGGCGTGAAGCATCGTCTTTCAGCATCTCCTGAATTTTCTTTCTGAAGTCGGGCACGTTTCCAAGAGGACCTTTAAGAGCGGTAAGCGCATTTCGAAGTTCAAGCAGAGAGTTAAGTTCAGGAACCTGCTTAACAATAGACTCGGGGTTGAAATCGTTCAGCGTATCGAATTTTAAACTTGTGGCGATTTCACTTTCTTCTTCTCCTCCTGATAGGCGGTCAGGCACTTTTATATCCAGTTTCAGTTTTTGCCCTTTCATAACGTCGTTGAATGTGTCTTTGCTCACATTGACAGGCTTTCGGTCTTCCAGCAAGGTATCATCATTTTGTAAGGTATAGTCACCTATCATCATCAATTTAAGGGGAAGTTCTTTTTCTTCCTGGGCGTCTCCTGTGGCCGGCTTGTACGTAATATTAATGCGTTCTTTTGGTGCTACCGAGATCTCTTTTGCCATAGTATCACTCCTTTCGTAACTTCTTTTGGAATTTCAGGTTCAGTCTATCCTGTATAATTTCATGCTTTTCCGTCAATTGTCAGAGCGGATACGGGATTTAATTCGAGTAGGCGTGCATTAAGACGGTTCAGCTTTTCTCTGAGTTCAGGCGTGTTCAGGCGTGTTTCTTGTGCGACTTTTTTCTGGCAAATTACCAGTTGGCTAAGCACTTCCTGGCATAGTTCAGGTTCCCATTCCTCCAGGGAGAAAAAATCAATTTCACGGTCCAGGGATTCAAGTTGTGCAAGGGCAAGATTCTGTTTTCCTCCAGCCATCAATACTTTGGCAAGATGAAAATTCCAGAGGAACCGTTCCCGGCGTCCCGGTGTTCTGGCCAGTTTGTCTTGAAAAAGAGAAATAGCCTCTTTAATCTGTTTTGTACGAGCCAGTTGTCTTGCCTTGTTGTAAGTTTCCTCCAGTTCCCGGGCCTCTTCTGACTGCCCACCTGCTTGCAGGTCTTCGCCTGTACCTGCTGCCTGTGATGTCAGCACGGTCTTTCTCACCCATTCCTGGGTTTCCGGACCGGCAAAAGCCGTACCGTCCTGGAATTGAAGGTCAAGAAGTTGAGGCACCCGGCGAAGAAGCACTCCCAGCTCTTCACGGATGACAGTCTGTACATCTTTGTAAAGAGTGCCAAGTGTTGAGAGGGCCTCGTCCATGTTGAGCTGGAGGTCCAGCAAAAAAGGGCTGCTTGTAAATGTGGATTCAGACTGAGCCACAATTGCTTCGGGTTCTCCTTTTTCGAGCAGTTGTTTTTGTGCGTCCATCGTATATGCAGGTATTGCAGGCATCTGTGTCCGTCCATCCGTATTTGGGGGCGGCGCTTGAATGCTGTCCCACAACATTGACCGGCTGAGACGGTATGGAAGTGGATTTTTGAGATCTGCTTTGCGAAGATAAGTTGCGGCCTTTAAGACGATAGTTTGGGCTTCACGTAGCGCTTTACGAGCATCCGCCTCAGAGGATATCTGAGTAGGAGCCTGGGCTTGTGACGAAGCAGCCGGTTGGGCCGTGGGTTTTGGCTTTGGTTGTTCGGCAACACTCTGCGAACCCAGGTCTTCTATTATTTCTTTAACCTTCCTGCTGAGTTCAGAGAGAAGATTATTACGGTCTTTAATTTTTTCCTGCAGCAGGTCGCTTACCTGTTTTATCGTCTCCTGTATCTGTTCTAGTTGTTGCTTGTCGCTACTGGTGAACTTTTGTGTGCCGAGTGTTTTAGCTGCATTTTCCGACAACCACTCGATAGCAGAAACCCTACCTTTAAGGCGTTTTAACTCCGGAAACATGGTGTCCCAGTAGTTGCTGATGAGATCCTTGCAGGTTAACAGACCTGCGGCCAGGCCTTTCAGCGACTGTTCATGCAGAAGCGCAACACACAGGTATGAGGCCACCTGCAAGTCCTTCGACTTAGTGCCGAGGATGACTACCGCCAATTCAGCCACCCGGCTCCACTCCACAGTGCCACCTGATAGTGACTGAAGTTTACGGACCTCCTCCTGAAGTTCTTCGTATTCCGGCTCGTAACGGACGGATGTTCCCTGAGGGGTTTCCGGGCTTATTGGTTGAGATCCAAGTAAAGGGGGTATTTCCGGTATCATGAGAAAAAGAATTCCTCTTCTTTTATTTACCTTTTTTTATAGTTCTGCTATATTATTTTAAAACGTTTTAAAATAATATAAAAGCATTTTAAAGGCATTGCCGAAACGTTTTAAAATCTTTTTTACTCGTCATGAAAAGCCACTTTTTTTGGTTGATACGCTTGTTTAGCTACAAGAATTATAACTAAATAGAAGATGGCTTTTTCGCTTGCTTTCTTTAGCTCAAGGCAATTATACCATGCCCGTATATGAACTAAAAGCGTCATTTTGCTTCAATAATAAAAAAAATTGCCGATAACTATGCATCTAAACGGACCTGATAAACCGCAGCCAGATAAACTGAACATAGAATGGCAAGCTCTTTCCGACCTGGGAAGGACAAGACGGAATAATCAGGATTTTCTAGGGGTACACGAATCAAAAGAAGGTGGCTTCTCTCTTTTTGTGGTGGCTGACGGCATGGGTGGGCATGCCGCCGGTGAAGTCGCAAGCAAAACAGCAGTGAAAGCCGTTATTGACGAGTTTGTTTCCAGTTCTGCCGAATCCGATGGACTGCGGCTGGCTGTTTCGATCGAAAAGGCAAACACACGTGTGCGTGATGTTGCAAAATCGGATATTTCCTATCAGGGCATGGGGACAACATGTGTAGCCCTTGTTATGCGCCGTGCAACGGCAATAATTGCGCATGTAGGCGACAGCCGGGCCTACCTGATACGTGACGGGCGAATCAGGCAGTTGACCCGGGATCATTCTCCTATTTGGGATATGGTTGAGAAAGGTGAGATAACCAAAGAAGAGGCTCGTAGCCATCCATCTAGAAACATGATTTCAAGAAGTCTCGGCATCAAATCAACTGTATCTGTAGAACTTCATCCGAATCCTATCGATATTTGCAGCGGCGATATATTTATGCTCTGCAGTGATGGGTTGACATCTAAACTTGATGACTTTGAAATACTTAATATTGTTATGGATAGCGTTTCGTTGAAAGATGGATGTAAAAAACTTATCAGTCGCGCAAATGAAAAGGGAGGAGATGACAATATCTCAGTAATACTTGTAAAAGCCATATCCGGCCAGGGCAGGGAAAAAGCCGGAACAAATACGTTTGCATGGTGGCTTTTAGCTGTTATAACAGCACTGATATTAGTAGGAATGCTATTATTTTCTCTAGGAGTTATTAATCGTAATGCCGGTTAAGCTTACCCTTCTTACAACCTGTGGAGGTGCAGAGTCAAAAGAGTTTGAGGATGTTTTTGACAAGGATAACATCTCCATAGGAAGAGGTTCGTCCAACGATCTGGTGGTTCCTGACAAGACCCGGTTGGTTTCGTCGAAGCACGCAAACATAGAGAAAAAGGAAGGAACATATTACGTCAGGGATGTTAATAGTAAAAACGGAACATTTCTAAATGGAAAACAGCTGACGGCTGGAGAGGATTACCCCCTTGCTCCGGATGACAAAATACAGTTTGGCAATTTCACACTAATTGTTCTTCCTGTGCCCCCCGCCGATGCTGTAAGAGAAAAACCCTCTGAAGCAGAAACATTTGAAAAAGATAAAAAAGATGAAAACTATGTTATAGATGAAAAGCCGGAACCTATAGACCGGCTGACTACCAAGAAAGCTAAAAAAACTGAAAAAAATGAGAAAACGGTCTCTGTTGTAAAAGAAGACAGGGGTGATACCTCATTGTACGAAACTGCATATTATTCTCTATCTGCAATCTCATCCCATTTTGCCGGACAGCAACGTATGTTGAATTCTCCGGAGGAAGTGGAGCGCTTCTGCCTGCACATACGAAAAATATCTGAAGTTCTGCTCAGGAACCTTTTTGGGGCTCTTGAGGGGCGCCGGCAGTTTGAGGAAGAATTCGATGCGCAGGTAACCAAGATTATTCCTACAGGACTCGATCCTGAACAGCTCAGGCGCCGGAATCTTGTGAAATACGCGGCAACATATGAAGACTTAGGTAAATACCTGTTTGACCGCTCTACGGATGAAGAACGGGGGCAGGCTGTAAAGGAGCTTAATGAGGCCTTTCAGGATATTTTACTGCACCAGGTAGGCCTTCTCTCCGGTGCCCAAAAGAGTTTGGAGGCGTTTCTTGAGGAGTTAAACCCTGAGACGATCGAAAGTGAGATTATGCAGGCGCAGGGCCGGTCGGGCTGGAAGAAATTTTTATATAAAATACCTCTTTTCAGGCGGGCGGCTGTTTGGGAGAGGCTTGCCCGAAAGCATAAAAGTTTTCGCGAGGATCACAAAAGGACGTTCGAAAGGGTTTTCGGACGCAGTTTTGGCAAGGGATACATTGATTCTATTAAAAAACTAAGGGAAAAAGTGAGTTAGTAGAAAAGGGACGGTACTTAAATTCGTCAGTCTTTAGCCTGTTAATGATGGAGGGATGGATGAAAAAACAGCACATTGCGATTATTTTTTTTATTTTTGTAACATGTACAATACTTCCGGGACTTTCGGGATGTGGAAAACCGTATGCCAGGATTACTTTTCAGGCGTATAAAAACCTGAATCCTGATGACAGTGGAGCGGCCCTCCCTGTTGTTGTCTGGATATATCAGCTTAAAAACAAAGAGCGTTTTGAAAGCGCTGATTTTATCAGCATCTGGCAGGATGAAGGCGAAGCGCTCGGCGATGATCTTCTGGCAAAGCGGGAAACCACTGTATATCCAAACTCGGATAACCAGGTCGAGGTCCAGAGAGAGCCTGACGCCAGGTTCTTAGGCCTGGTGGCTTTGTTTAGGCAACCAAGCGGTAATTCCTGGCGCAGGATAATTCCGATAACAAGTAAAAGGCAGAAGGTTTATCTTGTCATGGATGAACAAGAGATGGAAATTACTGATGGTAAGAGGAAAAGACAGCCATGAAGTCTTGCCGTAAAGTAATATGGAATGAAGGAATGTTCATGATTCCGCAGCATTTTCAGCAGTGGGATCACTACAACGAGAGTATTTTGAACTTTCGTATTCAGAGTCTTAAGCAGCAGTGCTGGGGGTTGCTGGGGATAGACATTGATAAAGATGCTTTGGCCAACGACCGGTTTGTGCTGACCGGCTGTAGTGGGGTTATGCCTGACGGATTGGTTTTTGACATGCCTGAAACCGATAATCTGCCCGAGAGCAGGAATATAAAAGATTTTTTTCTTCCTTCTACTGAAAACATGGATGTCTATCTCGCAATTCCGGTGGAACGGCATGGGCGAATGAATTATGACTTAAACGAACAACAATCTCCTGCTTCTTCCTCCGGACAAACCCGCTACCGGAGGCAATTTGTTAACGTTTTTGATGAAACCACAGGAGGCAACGAAAAACAGATAGGTATTGCCCGCAAGCAATTCCGTATTATGTTTTCGAGCGAATCCCTGGACGAACTGAGCGTTATTAAGATAGCCGAACTGGTTCGAGCTTCGTCCGGAAATGTTGCGCTGAAAGAGGAGTTCGTGCCTGCCTGCCTGAGAATCGGGGCGTCGGATGCTCTTATGCGTACGGTAAGACAACTGCTTGAGATGTTGACAGCCAAAAGCCGGTCGTTATCAGGCGAACGCCGGAGGCAGCGCAGCGGAGCTGTGGAGTTCGGATCGTCGGATATCTCTAACTTCTGGTTTCTTCACACAGTGAACTCTTTTATTCCTCTTATCTCTCACTATCACCGTACTGCGTCAGTACACCCGGAAGAGTTTTTTCTTACATTGTCTCAACTTGCGGGTGAACTGATTACGTTTTCTCCAGAAGGGCATCCGGGAGAGCTTCCGCCCTATCAGCATGCGAACCTGGATCAAACCTTTGGCTTGTTGCTGGAACGCCTTCGTGGTGCTCTGGAGATAGTTTTGTCAAGCAAGTCCGTCTCGATTGCCCTGGAGCAGACCGAGCAATCCCTGTTTGTAGCCCGTATAGCGGATGAACGCCTTCTGGATAACGCTCAGTTCTACCTTGCTGTTTCAGCCGGAATTTCCGAGGCTGATATTATCTCCAGGGTTCCTTATCAGATAAAAATCGGCTCTTTGGATAAGATCAATATACTGGTTAGCGCAGGTATGCCAGGATTGGCCCTTTATCACTCGCCGCGGCCGCCTGAGGATATTCGTATGCAGATGGGGTATCACTATTTTCGTATCGAAACACAAGGCGATTATTGGGATGTTATAAGGCAGGCTAAGAATCTGGCCGTGTACGTGCCCTCTGATTTTACAGAAGTAAAACTCGATCTTATTGCGATCAAGGAATAAGGATTTAAAAAAACAAAAACCATGAGTAATTCAGCAGTAACAGGCGGATACAACCTGAGCGAATTATGCGCGGGCTTCTTCTCTTTGATTGTTCAACTTCGTTCCTCTCAGGACTTTGGCAACCCGGAAAACCTCCGGAATCGCATTACCGCAATGTTTGCGGAAATGGAGTCCGATGGCAAGCAACTAGGAGTTAGTAGTGAGGACTTGCAGTACGCCAAATACGCACTTACCGCCTTTATTGACGAGATGATTCTGAATTCTTCTTGGCCGGGTAAAGATGGATGGCTTACCAGGCCTCTTCAGCTTGATTATTTCGGAGTGCACATGGCCGGTGAGGAGTTTTTTAAGAAACTCGAAGAACTTCGCCAGGCGGCCGATGCAAGGATTGAAGCACTTGAGGTTTTTTATACATGTATGCAGCTTGGTTATGAAGGCAAGTACAAAATTTTAGGTATAGAGAAGTTAAAAGTGCTGATGGAAGAGACGGGCAGGGATATCGCCAGGATTCGAGGAAAGGAATCGAGGGAACTCTCCGGCAAGTGGGAGCGGCCTCAGGGATTGACTCAAGGAATCGGCCAGGAATTTCCGATCTGGGTCTGGCTGGTCGTTTGTGCTGCTGTGGTGTTTGTTGCCTTTACCGGGTTGACTTTCTGGATTGGACACGACGCAGGATCGGTTGTTGAAGAATTAACACGTCTGCTCGATAAACAGGTGCTGTGAAAAATCGTGATATTAAAAAAAATATAAGTATATGAAAAAAATCTATTCTATTTTTAAGAATCGCTACCTGGTTATGGCTGTAGGCTTTGTCATACTATTGCTGCTTGTTTGGTTTGCAGGTCCGTTTGTAGGACTCGGAACTGTTCTGCTTAGGGTGATGGTTATGGCGTTGGCTGTCATGAGCGGTATTGTTGTGTTATTGATCCGGAAAATCAACGCTACCAAAGGAGCCGCACAGATTGAAAACGCCCTGAAGGAACAGGCTGCCGCCCAGATGGCCGGCGAACGGCCCGACCGCCGGGAAGAGATTCAGGAGCTGCAGGAACAGCTCAACTCTGCGATCACTACCTTGAAAAAATCCGGAGGGGGAAAATTCCTGCGCAAAAGCGCGGCTCTTTACGATCTGCCATGGTACATGATGATCGGCCCCCCGGCTTCCGGTAAAAGCACAGCTATTCTTCATTCGGGTCTGAGTTTTCCATATGTGAATGAGTCTGAAGCCAAAATCAAGGGCGTCGGCGGAACCCGCAACTGCGACTGGTGGTTCACCAACGAGGCTGTACTTCTTGACACCGCAGGCAGGTACACGACCGAGGAAGAGGGGCAGAAAGAGTGGCTGGGCTTTCTGGATATGTTGAAAAAAGCCAGAAAGCGCAAGCCGATCAACGGCGTTATAGTAGGTATAAGCATTCCGGATCTTATGGGCGGAGATGAAGATGCGTGTGAAGATTACGGTAAGAAGATTCGAAAGCGAATCGATGAACTGATTAAACAACTGGATATCCGTTTTCCTGTGTATGTAGTCTTTACCAAGTGTGATCTGCTCCAGGGGTTTGTAGAGTTTTTTGGGGATATGAGCAGGGAAGAACGAAGCCAGGTCTGGGGATGCACGTTTTCTGAAGAAGAGCTCAGGCAAGCGCCGGTTCAGACTCTTTTTGAAAATGATTTCGACAAATTATACCAATCTTTAAACAGAAGAAGGTTGACAAGACTTGGCTATGAGATCAAGGTAGAGAACAAACAGGCTGTCTATTTTTTTCCACTTCAATATAGGTCGATAAAGGCAAGGCTTTCCCGCTTTCTTGGAGCTCTCTTTGAGCCGAACCCATACCAGGAACAACCTATTTTCAGGGGGTTTTACTTCACCAGTGGCACCCAGGAGGGTGCGCCTATAGACAATGTAATCGGGGCCATGAGCAGGGCGTTTGGAGTCTCAGGAGTTTTTTCCGGTGCTCAAAGCGAAAATACAGGGGAAACCAAGAGTTATTTTTTGAAAAATCTCTTCACCCAGGTTATCTTTCCAGACCAGGGTATCGCCGGGGCCTCAAGCAGTGCGGCCCGGAGGGCAAGGCTGATCCGCATGGCCTCTTTTGGAGGCTCCTTGGCTATTGCAGTTGCCTTGATAGTTTCACTCACTGTTTCTTTTATAGCAAACAAGCGGCTTATCAGCAACATCGGGTATTCCGCCCGGCAGGTTAGCAAGATAGACTGGAATAAAGATGATCTTTTGTCAGCGAACCTGCAAGCTCTGGATAACCTGCGTGGAAAGCTTGAAACACTATACGAGTATCAGTCGGATGGCCCCCCGCTTATGATGCGCTGGGGTTTGTACCGTGGTGATACCATTTTGTCTCCGGTAAGGGATATATACCTTTTCCGTCTTTCTGAAATTCTTCTTGAGCCTATGGGTTTGGAGCTTGAGGCTGAACTTGCTCAGGTAAGCCAAAGCGGTGTAAAAAATCTTGATGACTATTCCCACTACTACGATATGCTTAAGGCGTATCTTATGCTGGCTGATCCTGCCAGGGCAGACACAGAGTTTCTAGGTGAAATGTTCAGGGCGTTGCTGGATAGCCAGGTTGAGCCGGATATTCGGGAGATAATGGAACGCCAGAGTGATTTCTATCTGCGGCATATGAAAGCCGCCGGCGTTCCTGTAATTGAGCTGGAGCCTAGGCTGGTTGATTCGGCAAGAAGTGCGCTTAAAACCATTCCGACGATCCAGCGGGTTTTTCTCACCATACGCAACAAGGGAAACAGGAATTTCGAGCCTTACACGCTTCAGAAAGCCATGGGACACAGGAGCCAGAATCTGCTTGTGTCCAAGTACGAGATCCCCGGCTTTTATACGCCGGAGGCATGGAAAAAGTATTTTAAGGAAGCATCAGCCAAGGCCGGAGAAGAATTATTAAAAGAAGACTGGATACTTGCCGACTTGTCTCCGGGACAAGCTGAAGATCAGGAAGATGCGGTCGCTGAGGAAGTGGAAAAGGAGCTCAGGGATCTTTATATGAAGGAATACGTCAGGCAGTGGCGTAGTTTTATTGAAGGAATATCATTGCGCTCTTTTACAGATATGGAAGATGCGGCAGGCCGGCTTCATGTATTGGCAGGAGAAGATTCTCCTCTTGTACTTTTGCTGCAATCAGTGGTGGAACAGACCAGTATAGGAGAAACACCCGGAGTTAAGGTGGGTAAGACGGTCACAAAGCTCTTTAGTAAAGCCACAAGAAAGCTGGGCATAGGTAAAAAGGCATTGCAGGAGGCGGCCAAGCCTGAACCTGCAAGCCTGGTGCAGAAACGTTTTATGTCGCTTAGGGAGTTTGTTAAGGGACGGGAAAACGGTTCTGATGATGATATTGCCGAGTTGCAGGTTTACCTGGAGGAGATCGCTAAAATACAGTCGCTCATAAATGACATGGTGAATTCGGATAATCCGCAGCAGGAAGCTAGGTACCTGGCCGGAAAAATATTGTCCGGCGGTTCTAATGAAGAGCTTCACCAGGTCTTAAGCGCTATTACCAGCATGTTGCGTGATTTTAATACAGATGAAAAGATGTTGATCGAACCCCTGCTTAAACAACCTGTGATACATGTTTTATCCGCTGTACTTGTTGATGCACAGAAGTACCTGGACAATCTTTGGCGCGTGGATGTTTATGATGTGTTTCGTAAGAGTCTGCAGATGAAGTATCCTTTCAGCGAGTTGGGACAGGACTCGGCTCTTATTGACGTAGCAGAATTTTTCCATCCAAGCGATGGTGTTGTCCGGCGTTTCTATAACGATCATCTACGGCAGTTCCTTGTCCCCTCTGGAAGAACCTGGCGTGCCAAAACATGGCAGGGACGTGGAATCAGGTTTTCTGAATCCTTCTTCTCTTCTATGAAACGAATCAGGCGTATTTCGGACAGCCTGTTTCCAAGAGGAAGCGTTGACCCGACAGCCACGTTCGAGTTGTATCCTATTCCAACAGCAGGGCTTAGCGAAACTATGCTGCTGGTGGACGGGCAACGCTATCGTTATCGTATGGGGCCTCAGGCATACAAAAAGTTCACCTGGCCCGGCGAAGCGATATCGGCCGGAGCAAAGATATCAATTACGGATGAAAGAAGCGGTCTTAGGGAAGAGAAAGCCTTTGAAGGCAGGTGGGGATTCTTCAGGCTGTTGGATGCCGCAAAAGTAACGGCTAAAAGCTCCACAGTTTATAGGCTGGAGTGGATTTTTAATACCGCACGCGGCAAGTATTCGGCCAAGTTCAACTTGAAGGCTTCCAGTTATAAAAACCCGTTTGTGCGGGGGCTTTTTGATAATTTCAAGTGTCCAAAGAGAATCAGTCCATAACTTTAACTTGATTGGGCCGAGGATAGGTTGCGGCCGGCCCGAAAGCTAAGAGAAGAGGGTTCTGCGGAAGTAATGAATGTTGGATGTTTTGGGAAACTACCCATATATGCTGACTTTATCCGGTATAACGCCGGATCTGGAGAGGTCAGGATTTTGGACCAGTGGCTTCAGGAGGGAATTCACTGGTCAAGGCTCAAGCTGAACCAGAAATGGCAGCAAGGGTATACCACGATGCCGCCCTATGGTTTTTTCTTAACCGGACCTGGTTTTAAATCCGGCCTTTTTGGGGTTTTTGTTCCGGGTATGGATACCGGCGGCCGGCTGTTTCCGTTTTCAATATTTACAACACTACAGCCGGATGATATGCCTTTAAACGGGATGTTATTACCGGTCCGGTACAGTATGTTTCTGGACCAGGCACAGAGTCTTGCGCTGGAGAAATGGAAGGGAAAGGATGTAAGAGCCCTTACGGAAGAGGTTGAGCGTTTAGGGCGTCTGCCTATTCCCGGACAGACCGAAGCTGAATCAGAATATTTAAAACTCAAAGATTCACTCACTTTAGAAAAATTCTGGAGCGGTATGCATGACAGATATGAAAAACCGGCTGAAAGATACGCACTGATACAAGGGCTGGCCGACGTTCTTCTGCCCTTGCGTGGCAGTAGTGGTGCTTCTGGATTAAGTTATGGTGTCGCTCTGCCTTTGTCCTTGTCCTCCGGGCCGGGAGGACTAAAGGCCGGAGTAAGTTTCTGGATGGATATCGTTTTTAGCCTGTTATGTGGTGATGCAAACAGGTCTTATTCATTTTTCTGGAGCAGGGCGGATGCTGATTCCGGCATTCTGTTTTTATTTCTTGATACTCCCCTGCCTAAGAGTTTTTCGGCATTTATACATCCGGACATGGATGAAGATTCTGTCTATGACCTGGGAAAGTTAAGACTGAGCATGGTCGAAAAACTAAGCGGCAAGTTGCAGGGAAAAATTAAGGAAGTTATGGAAAACCATGCTTCTTCGATGACGGATGTTATAAACGGATTAAAAGCAACCTGGACGTAACAAGTTAAGTGGTTTTCTTGCTTTTAGATTCTGGTAATTTCCTGAGTTGACTTTTAAGAATGAAAGATGCCATCATCAATAAGAAGTTTCTGGAGTATTTGTAAAAAGTAAAGCTACAAAGACTTTATGCTTTGTGGCTTTTTTTATTAAGAGCTGGATTCTTCTTGAGTTTAGTTTATTACGTAAGGAGGTAAATCTGTATGGCAAACGGAACTGTAAAGTGGTTCAACGAGTCCAAGGGGTTTGGTTTTATAACCCAGGATGATGGTGGTCCTGATGTTTTTGCTCACTACTCTGAGATTCAGGGCGATGGTTTTAAAAGCATGACCGAAGGCGATGCCGTAAGCTTTGATGTCGTTGAAGGCGATAAAGGCCCTAAGGCAACAAATATCGCAAGACTGTAAAACTGTAAACCTGAAAGCAGGTCCTGTTTAGGCGGGACCTGCTTTTTAAAATAACCCACCAAGTATTCTTACTTCTCAATCTTTGAACATTCCTTATTGGTTTGTTTGTTCAAATATATCAAGTATAAAAAACCATTTTTGTTGATTTTAAAATCAATCAGGAGGGAAAACAATGGCAATGCGTTCAGGCATGTATAGCAGCAATAAGCGAAAAAAAGAATTATCGCGGAAGAAAAAACAGGAAGAGAAAAGACTTAAACGCCAAAAAAACAGTAAAAACCCTTCTCAAGCCTTGGAAGAGACGGATCCGGCGAACGCTGAGTTAGTTGTAAACACGCCAGACACGCCAGAAGTAATGCATGAAAAGATGCCGTAATGGCATTAGAAGAACCCGTCGAAGAATATTCGCCTAAGATCAAAACGGTGTAGGAGTTTCTGCGAGAAGTCTATCTGTTTTACTGTCATGGCCAGATCTTTAAGTTCCTGCCTGTTTTTTGCCATTTCCTTATTCTGAGCTTTGTCAAGGCCTCCGTCTGCTATAAAATGCCTTATTTTTTCGAGTTCTCCCGCGTCAAGCCATACTCCATGTCTTCCGCACCTGTCTATCATTACGCCTGATATTCTTTTAAAATTTTCTCTCAGCATTAATTTGCCGCACCTGATACAGTTGATGTAGTTGAAGTCACTATCTATGGGCGGCCGGATATACTCTCGGGTAAGTTTAAAGCTTCTGTAGACATTGGACTCGGCTGTAGCCATCTTGAAGTCTCCCTTATCAAGCCAGATTCCGCCGCAGTCCGGGCAGATATCAGTCTCAATGTTATCATTATTGTGTGTCTCTAGGGCTGTATTGCACCTGGGGCAGACAGGATTGTTATTTATTGGTGCAACCGGGATACTTCCTCCGCAAAAAGGACAGTATGCAGCTTTTGGGTTGATGTTACGGTCACAGTGACTGCACTTTATAAGCTTAGGTTTATCTGTTTTTTTACCTCTTTCATTCATTGCCATGACCACCCCTGGTGAAACTATATTTTTGGTTTTTCCAGACTTCATGCAATTTTTTAAGGCAGACCGTCTATTAATGCTTTGGTGGTGTGCGCTCTTAAATTAAACGATAGTATGATCGTGTTTATTTTTAAAAACAAATTTATTATACCGCATAGTTCAGTAGCTCTCAAGTGCAGCGAGGAAACCAATAATATTATATATGCGTTATTGACGCACACAATTATATTTGCTATCTTGTAGCAGTTTAATTCCGCTTTGCGGTAAACTAACAGATTATCTATTCCTTAATAATTTATTTGCCTATCCCATGTCTACCGTAGCCGAACAGGTATCTAGAAAACAACTCTCCGACAAGGTCAAGTCATACGCTCCTGATGCTGACCTTACGCCGATAAAAAAGGCCTGTGATTATGTCGCCGATATGCTGAATAAGCAGTGCCGGCCTCCTTTTGGAGATAATGCCATGGAACAGTCGCTGCGGGTTGCTTTAATCCTTGCGGAGATGAAGGTTGATGTTACTACCATAGTGGCAGGTCTTCTCTATGAGGTGGCTGAAGATGGCAGAGCCAGAATTGAAGAGATTAGGAGCCTGTTTGGTGAAGATGTAGGGTTTCTTGTAAGTAACACCACAAAGGTGGCCCGGATGGAATTTAGGGAGGAGGCCCAGGCCCAGGTAGAAAACTTCAGAAAGATGCTGCTGGCAATGAGTAAGGACATCCGGGTTATAATGATCCGTTTTGCCGCCCATCTTCACCTTATGCGAGTACTCGAAACTCTGTCCTCACCTGAAAGGGTCCGAGTTGCGCGTGAAACCTTGGATATCTACGCCCCTCTTGCCAACAGGCTTGGTATTGGTTGGCTCAAGATCCAGTTTGAGGACTTGGCATTCAAACATCTTTTGCCGAAAGAATTTCGTGATCTTGAAAAAAAGGTGGCCAAGCGAAAAAAAGATCAGCAAAGCTATGTCAATGAAGTAATCGAGACTATAAAGGAAAGGTTAGACAAACAGGGTATAAAATGCCGTATTTTCGGCAGGGTAAAACATTACTACGGAATTTACCAGAAAACCAAAAGTCACCGTATTCCGTTAGAGAAGGTGTACGATGTTGTCGGGGTTAGAATCATCACCAGGACACAAGGCGAATGTTATGCCACCCTGGGCATTATTCATGGCATGTACACACCGGTGCCCGGCCGGTTAAAGGATTTCATCGGTGCACCTAAGTCGAACGGTTACCAGTCTCTTCAGACCACTGTTATAGGCACTGGTGGAGAGAGAGTGGAATTTCAGATCCGTACGGAAGAGATGGATCAGGTTGCTGAGCATGGAATTGCCGCCCATTGGCGTTACAAGGATAAAGAACCCCTGTCAGAAAAGGATCAGGCGATCTTCTCATCCTTAAGAGAGATGATACAAGGTTACCAGGATCTACAGGACTCTAGAGACTTTCTTAACTCGGTAAAAGGGGATCTGTTTTCGCATGTAGTATACGTCTTTACTCCTGAGGGAGATCTTAAGGAACTACCTACCGGCTCATGTCCGATAGACTTTGCCTATCGTATTCATTCTGATGTTGGAAACCAGTGTGTAGGAGCACGCGTAAACGGTAAGATTGTGCCGCTTAGGTACAAGCTACAGCACGGTGACACTGTGGAGATAATTACACAGCCTGGTCATGGTCCGAGTCGTGACTGGTTGAAGATAGCAAAATCATCCAAAGCGTTAAACAGGATCCGGGCCTGGCTCAAGGTTGATGAACGCAACCGCTCGCTCGAGTTAGGCACGGGACTTTTAGAGAGGGAGCTAAGGAAGAACGATTTAAGTCCAAAACTGGCGAAGTCCGACAAGTTAAAAGAAGTAGCTTCCCAATTCAGTTTTCAAAGCATTGATGAGCTGCTTGTGGCGATTGGTTACGGAAAGTATTCGGCCAGGCAGGTGGTTAATCGTCTGCTTCCGGCTCCGGCAAAGTCTGAAGAAAAGACATTTCCAGAACAACTGGAAAAAGCCAAGGTTAGGCGCCCGGAGAGAAAAGGCGTTAAAATCACGGGCCTGGATCATCTGCTTTATCATTTCTCCAAGTGCTGTTATCCTCTTCCGGGAGATGAGATTGCAGGTTTTGTGACCAGGGGAAGGGGAGTGGCTGTTCATACAAGAGACTGTCCGAATTTAAACCTTATTACAGCAGACAAAGACCGGTTGATTGATGTGGATTGGGAGCCGGTAGAGGGGCAGAGTCACCCGGTAAGTATCAAAATAAGCGCCAGGGATAAGCAGGGAATGCTTGCCTCCTTAAGTGCCGTGCTGTCTTCCGCAAAAGTCAACATAATTCGTCTGGATAGTGGTTCCGGCCGCGATTCTACCGCTTACTTTAATTTCTTACTTGAAGTTCAAGACAAAAAACACTTGGAAAGTGTATTGAAAAAGCTTGGTGAACTCCCTGGGGTGATAAGAGTTCAGAGAACAAGAAAAATATGATTATTTATGTAACATATTGATTTTAAGTATAAAATAATATTTTTCTTCTTTTGCCGTCTGCTTTGCTGAAAGTATCTGATTTGGCCCGGAAACAACCTTTACCACAGTTCAATAAAATTACAACCTACCCCTCTGAATATATTGACATTTTTTATTTTATGTGTTATTAGGTTACCTTAAGCTGAATTAAGCTTAATTCAATCTTTATACCATAAAGTAATCTTATATTGTTGTCGAGGTAATATGTGCAGGGGTGAATCAACCTGTTTGCTTATATTTTAGAAGATCTAATATATAGGGAATTCTTAATATAGTCTTTAATGCTCTAACGTTTCTAAGTAACGGGGGACGCTGACTTTGAACAATGCTGTTTCATTTACTCGTGAATCGCTTGACCTCGGTAATGGTATGGTTGCAAAAGAGATAAAAAAGATTGTTAGTAAGCTTGAATCCCTTCCTGCTCTTCCTGTTGTTGCGGCCAAGGTGCTTGAGATGTTCGTTAATGACGATACTCACCTTGACGACGTTGCCTGCCTGGTCGAGACCGATCAGGCTATTGCCGGAAAATTACTACAAACCGTTAACTCAGCCTCTTTTGGTTTTCAGGAGCCGGTAGGCTCTCTTTCCAGAGCACTGCTTATGCTCGGTTTTAATGAGGCAAGGGGTGCTCTTTTAAGTGTTACGGTTTCAGAATCGCTTCTAAAACCATTACGCGACAAACATCCACACAACCAAGACGCGCTCTGGAAGCACTGCCTTGCTTGTGCTGTTTGCGCCGAGATGTTGGCGGAGCGTGTTTGTCCGGATTTGAAAGCCGAGGCTTTTGTTGCTGGCCTGATTCACGATGTAGGCAAGCTTGTTCTTGAAGAGTGTATTTCTGAGAAGTATGAGCATGTAAAGTCTCTGTATTTTGACCAAAAAAAATCCATGTTGGATGCCGAAGTGGAGATTCTCGGGGTGGATCATGCTACGGTTGGTAAGTGGCTGGCGGAAAAATGGAGGCTTCCTGATTTTTTGATCCAGGCGGTATGGCTGCACCATCATTCGATTGAAGCAGTTGCCGATCTTAATTTTGTGAAGCGCAGAGACTATATTGCAGTTGTTCAGCTTGCGGATATGCTTTCCCACGAAATCATGGCGGACTTGCCTGAAACCCATAACAGTATAGAGAGTGATTACCGAGTAATCTTAGAATTTCTAGATATATCAGACAGCGATATCAAGGACATCTCGGCGTCTGTTGGCAAACGTTACAGCGAGCGAGCTTTGATACTTGATATCGAGGAAGATGAACTTTCCTTTTACATTTCGGCTCTTCAGCGGGCCAATCATAAGTTGGCCGGGCTTGCAGCCAAAAATACGGAGCTTCAGGCTGTCAAGAAGTCGAACCGGCAGCTTAACCTGCTGCACGATTTTTACTCTAAACTCTTAAACGTTGAGGATATTGATGAAGTATTAAACGGAGTTGCCGGAACTTTTGCCGTTGCGCTAGATAAAGAGGAAGGCATTGTCTATTATTTGGACTATGAAGGCCAGAAGATGACAGGTGCCCTATGGTCGCCAGGAAGTATGGTTCAAACTGTTGTTTTTGATCTGGATGATAATAAACTCCCTGTTTTTAACGAGGAAATTACCGGCTTTAGTGAAAAGTTAAAGCAGCTGATAAAAACATGTCATATACGTTTTCTGTCGAGTACGACAGAAAAGCGTAGAACTAACCTGGTTCAGTATCATGATCCATACCTGGTTATGCCTTTTACCGTTAATTGCTGTTTTACCGGTGAACTGATTACTACTGCTGCTGCTTCGGATACGACCGGTAGCAACCCTATAAGTAAAAAGGATCTGAAAGTCTATGAGCACCTGGTATCGATTACAGTTGCAGCTTTATCTCGTATCAGGCTGCTTGAAGAAGGGCGCAATACTGCTGATGCTTTAAGCATGGCTCTTTCAAAGAATGCGAGGATTGTGTCTGAGCTTAAGCAGAGCACGCAGCGATTTGAGAATCTTTTTGAACTTTTCAACGATGCCATTGTCTTGCACCATCCTGATGAAAAAATCGTAAGAGCGAATCAGCGCATGGTTGAACTTCTGGGTTTTGGGGATAAAGAGCTTGCAAACCGCTGTCTTTCAGACCTTCTTGCCGTGGAGGTTTCAGGAACTCATGGGGATATACTTAGAATGCTCTGGAAGAGTCAAGAGGGCGGCCGGCTTGAAACACGATTTCAACACAGAGACGGTCGTGCTATAGATGTTGAGATTAGTTCAAGGATTGCTGAACCAAGCACAGGTTTGGTTCAGAGTATCATAAGAGACATCTCGGGTCAGAAGCGGGCTGCCAAAGAACTCGCCGCACAAAAGGAGCGTCTGACAGTTACTCTTAGGAGCATTGATGATGGTGTTATCAGCACCGATATAGAAGGCAAGGTGACCTTGATAAACAAGATGGCGGAAACTCTTATTGGATATTCTGAACAAGAATCTGTTGGAGGCCGTCTTGACGAGGTGTTTCGTCTTGTAGATGCAAAGAACCTTAAGAACATGGATGACCCTGTTAAAAAAGTTCTTAGTTCAGGAACAACCGTGAGCATGGGGTCTCATGTGATACTTATAGCCAGGGACGGCACTGAACGTTACGTTACTGCAAGTGGAGCTCCCATTCGTGACAGGGAGGACGGCATAGTGGGTGTTGCCTTGGTATTTAGAGACATAACCGAGAAGCGAAAGATGGAAGAGGATCTGCTAAGGGCACAGAAGCTTGACTCTCTGGGGGTTTTAGCCGGAGGGATAGCTCACGATTTCAATAACATACTGTCTGCATTGATGGGCAATATCTCTATGGCCAAGATTCATTCGAAACCGGGCGAGACGATTTATTGCAGGCTTGACCAGGCCGAAGATGCATGTTCCAGGGCCAAAGATCTTACTCAACAGTTGCTTACCTTCTCCAGGGGCGGCGCACCTGTAAAAAAGGCAGCACATATCTCGGAAATCATTAAGGGATGCACGTGCTTTGTCCTTAGGGGCTCTAACGTAAGGTGCGAATTTTCACTTCCTGAAGATCTTGCGGCGGTTAATGTCGACGTAGGCCAGATGAGCCAGGTTGTAAACAACCTGATCATAAACGCAGACCAGGCTATGCCGGAAGGTGGATCTATAAATGTCAGCGCTAAGAATATAACAGTCCCACATGGTACGGAACTCCCTCTGACTGCCGGGAACTATGTGAAAATTTCTATTAAAGACCAGGGCATTGGAATTCCAGAAAAGTGTCTCGACAAGATATTTGATCCTTATTTCACCACCAAGACAGCCGGTAATGGGCTGGGTCTTGCCAGCTGCTATTCTATAATAAACCGCCACAACGGCTACCTGACGGTTGAGTCCACAGTGGGCATAGGAACGACATTTCATATATATCTTCCGGCCTCTACTTCACCACTCGAAGTTGAAGAGAAGGATATTAGTGATGATAGGCGGATTTCAGGTGCCGGAAGAATCCTTATAATGGATGACGAACAGACAGTCAGGGATGTTGTCGGCATGATGCTTGAATACATGGGATACGAGGCTTACTATGCCAAAGACGGCAAAGAGGCTATTGAATTTTATAAAGATGCCCGCACACTGGGAAGCCCGTTTGATGCTGTTATTATGGATTTGACGATTCCTGGAGGTATGGGAGGTAAAGAAGCTATTGCCAAGCTTATTGAGATAGACCCGGATGTTAAAGCTATAGTTTCTAGCGGCTATTCAAGTGATGATGCAATGTCTAATTACAGGGAGCTTGGTTTTTGTGGGGTTATTGCAAAGCCCTACCAGGTTGAGCAGCTTGGCGGAATTCTTTCCAGGGTATTGGGAGCTGCTGTGAGCTAGTCTTACGCTGTGCTCTATAAATAATAACTATCATAATAAAGCAAGCAAAGCTAAGCCGGGTTGAGCAAGACCGAACGGGTACGTCTGACTCAACATTCCTATCTACCGGTAGAAACCTTTCAAGCTTTTTCAAGCTTTTTCCAGGTTTTTCAGATAGAATCTTATTGCTGATCTTGCCAATTGCACTTTTTAATTCCATTAAACACATGAGATATTGATTCATCAGTAGTATTGAGGTCGCGAAGTTCTATTAAAATGGGATGAATTCCTCTACGTTTACTGTACCGGGTTGGGGTTAATATCAGATGAAACAACTTGTGGTTTTGACATCCGATAATCTACAGTGATAGACTGAACGGCGTGCTTAAGCATCAACTTAAACATCAGGAGGAAACGGCTGGTTATGAAAATAATATTACTTGGCGCACCAGGCGCTGGAAAGGGAACCGTTGCCAAGCTGCTTACGGCTTATGATGGATCAGTGCAAATATCAACGGGAGATATACTGCGGGGGGCTGTAAAGGCAGGAACTCCGCTCGGCAAAGAGGCGCAGGGATACATGGACCGGGGCGACCTTGTTCCTGATTCGTTGATAATGGGTATAATGGAACAACGTCTTCAGGAGGATGATTGCAAGAAGGGATTTTTGCTGGACGGTTTTCCAAGAACTATTCCGCAGGCTGAAGAATTAAAGAAGCTGTTGAGTAAACTCGGAATAAAGCTTGATATGGTGGCCAATATAGATGTGCCCAGAGATGTTATCCTCGACCGTCTGACCACCCGCCGGACCTGTTCCAACGTTGAGTGTCAGGAAATTTACAATATCAAGTCGAACCCTCCTGCCGATGGGGATAAGTGCAAAAAATGTGGTTCGGTTGTTATACAGCGTGCCGATGAAACAGAGGAAGCCATTAGTAAACGGCTTGCAACCTACAATGAAAAGACAGCTCCTTTGGTTGGCTTTTATGAAAAGGAAGGACTCTTGAAAACCATAAAAGGCACTTCGAGTGAGGTAGTCTTAGCCGAGATAAAAAGCGCGCTTAACGTGTAACCAGACATAAATCCAACTGTTTCGGTTTCTAAACAGTCTTACTCGTTATCTACAACTGCCAGGTATTCGATAACTTCCTGGCGGAAATGCTTTCTGAACCCTTCCAGCTCAGAGACAAGAGGTGAAAGTTCTGTCCATCCGGCGTTTTCCGTCTGAGTGAGCACAAAAGCATTTCTGAAGGCCAGTAGATTAGATAAGGGTTGAAAAAGGTCGGGAGGGATAATGCCGAGTTCTCCTGCAGTTTTAAGCAGTTTTTGATGTGCGTTTTCCTCACTCTGTTCGCTTATACCGTCGAATTTGAGAATTTTCCTTATTATATTCTCGACCGCAGCGTAAAAGTAGTGGATAAATGCAGACATTGCCGCTAATTCTATAACTGTAAATTCTGTTTTTCCAGTAGTAGCAACAGAGAATATATTATCTGTAATAGAGTCCAATTTCGCAAGCTCGCTATTGCAGTATTTGGCCAGCTCATCTTTTGTCATATGTTTATGCCTCCCATTAATTATAAATGATTTCTAATAACTGTTATTATTCTACTTATAGCCTGTTACAAAAAGTCTTTTTATTACCGTTTGACGAATAGAAAAAATCAGCATTTAGAAAGACTTTATATCCGGATTATTATATACGATACATGACACTGGAAGAAACATTATAATAAATATTTCAGGGAAGTTACAGTGTTACTATATGTTATTGCATTTATAGCAGGGGCGGCATTGATGTCGCTGGAAATTTTGGGCAGCAGGATATTGGCCCCTTATTTCGGCAACTCCATATTTGTATGGGGAAGCCTGATATCGGTTTTTATGGCAGCCTTGAGTTTTGGTTACTATATTGGCGGCAGGCTTGCCGATAAGAAACCCAGTTACAAAATTCTGGCGTTAATTCTGCTGATACCAGGCAGCTTTATACTTGTTTTACCGCTTGTTTATCCTCAGGTTAATAACGTTATTTTTAACTATGACTTCGGGGCGAGGTCAAACCCGTTGATCGCATGTTTGATCCTCTTTTTTCTTCCCAGCTGTTTTCTGGGTGCTGTGTCGCCTTTTGTTATCAGAATGGCCGCCAGATCGGTCGAAACCGTCGGCAATGTCTCTGGAACCGTTTATTCCATCTCGACGGTAGGAAGCATATTAGGTACACTTTTTACAGCATTTTACCTGATTCCGGTTCTGGGCATTAAAACCATTGGTTTTTTAATAGGCGGGTGCCTGGTTGTAACATCTTCGTCAACCATATTTTTCAGTAAAAGAGGCAGGAACGGGTCGAAATCCGCGCGCTTAATATCAAGTTTGACATTGGTATTGATTTTATCCGCCGCCGGTCCTTCCTTTGCCTCCGCACCGGAAACTAGAGTGCTTTATGAGAAAGACTCACTCTATTATCACATAATCGTTATGGAAGATTCCTGTTGCAGATACCTGAAATTTGATTTTGACATGCGTCATTACCAAAGCGCGATGTATCTAAACACACCTTATAAAAGCTGGTTGATATATGTTGATTACATCCCGCTTTTTTTCGTCTTTAACCCAGATGCTGATGATATCCTGGTTTTGGGCCTGGGAGGAGGTTCTTTGCCGAAATTATTACATAAAATAAATCCCGCACTTAAGATAGATGCGGTGGAGTTGGATCCCGAGGTATTAACTGTTGCCGAAAAATTCTTCTACTTTAGAAACGGGGTTCATGCGAACGTCTATATCAACGACGCCAGAATATATACGAAAAAAACGGATAAAAAATACGATGTTATAATTCTTGACGCTTATAAATCCGAGTTTGCACCTTATCACCTTTTAACCAAAGAATATTTTGAGGAACTCTCGTCTATCTTGAAAAAGGGCGGCTTGCTGCTTTTCAACCTGTACGACCCGCACAACAGGGAGATATATAAGCCTGTAATAAAAACCTTGCTGACCGTGTTTAACGATACGGCTCTTTTTGATATATTGCCTGATGCCGATATTATAGTAGCCGGCAACAGTACACATAAAACAACTCTGGAACTCCTGAGCAATGGAGCGAAAATAGTCAGAAAACGCTACGGTCTTAACATGATGAAAAGGATTCAAACCTGGAAAGAAGTGGATATAGACAAAAACATACCCATATTTACGGATGACTACTCGCCTGGAAGTCTGTACCGTATTGATGACTAATCACTGTTTAGATAATCACCCAGAACTGCCCGGCTATGCTCATCTTCGTGGCAGTAGGTACAAAGATTCTCCCAGTTGGAGCCGTCCGGCGGGTTGTTATGACGGTTTCCATCCTTGTGATGGACTGTAAGCAAGTGCTTGTTTGAATCGTCGAATTCCCGGGCGCATTTGGCGCATATCAAACCATGTATTTTAAGTGACCGCTCGCGGTAGTCAGGGCCCGGCCGCTGTGCCTTACCGGCAAGCTCGCTTGCCATATCAAGCGCCGAACGGTTTTTTAGACTCTGAGGAGGCGGTTTCAGGCGTCTGCTTTTTCCCATGGTTTTCTGCCTTTAGAATTTCATTAATCCGGTTAACTCGACCGAATCAGGCACAGGTCCTGGAAGTGTCATAATCAGGCTCTCTTCCAGAACAGGTCTTTCGGCAACTTTCTGAGTATCTGTTTTGAAAACCTCATCAATATCGAATTGTGAAAGCCGCTCGGGTAAAAATAGACTGAAGCTGTTGAAGGTTGTTAGAGGTTTTTGTCTTGGTTTAAGCAAAAAATGTTTAAACCGGATTTTTTAAAAAGATGACCTGGTTTTAGGTAGGAGACGGATTTAAACCCGTCTCTTTCCTGTTATGCTCTATCTGTTTCAGCCGCCGGTTTTTGCCATATGTCTCATGGCCTCTTTGCGGCTAAGGCGTATTCTTCCCATTTTATCGATTTCGATCACCTTTACCTGTACTTCATCGCCTTCGTTAATCTCATCCGTTACTTTTGCTATACGGCTTTCAGATATCTGAGATATATGAAGGAGCCCATCTTTACCCGGCAGAATCTGGACAAAAGCCCCAAAGTCAGTAATGCGTACAACCTTGCCGGTGTATATCTTATTTATTTCGGGTTCTTCTGTAAGACCCTTTATCACCTCGGCAGCCTTTTGTGCCGCCTCACCGTCAACAGAAGCTATACTGACCACTCCCGAATCGTCAAGATCGATTTTACAACCTGTCTGTTCTGTAATCGATCGAATTGTTTTACCACCTGGGCCGATAACGTCACGTATTTTGTCCGGATTGATTTTAATTGTCAGAATTCTTGGTGCATTTGAAGCCAGGCTATCACGGGAGTTTGCCAGGGTTTCGGCCATCTTTTCAAGAATAAACAATCTTCCCTGCCTGGCCTGCTCCAGGGCTTTTTCCATGATACTTCTGGATATTCCGGCGATTTTGGTATCCATCTGAAAGGCTGTAACTCCTTCAGCCGTGCCGGTTACCTTGAAGTCCATGTCGCCCAGGTGATCTTCAAGACCGAGAATATCAGTAAGTACCACAACTTTATCCCCTTCTTTAATCAAGCCCATGGCGATGCCTGCTACAGGGGCCTTGATCGGAACGCCGGCATCCATCATTGCCATGGTGCCTCCACATACCGTGGCCATTGAAGATGAGCCATTTGACTCCAGAATATCGGAAACGATACGAATGGTATAAGGAAACTGCTCTTTTGGCGGAATTATCGGTTGAAGTGCCCGCTCGGCCAGCATGCCGTGGCCTATCTCCCGCCGCCCCGGCGAGCGGAGAAACTTGACCTCTCCAACACTAAAGGGTGGAAAGTTGTAATGTAGCATAAATGATTTGAAAGACTCGCCTTCCAGTGAATCAATTCTCTGTTCGTCAATGGATGTGCCTAGAGTTGCAATGGCAAGGGCTTGGGTCTCGCCCCGGACAAAAAGGGCTGAACCATGTACTTTTGGAAGAAAACCCACTTTTGAGGATATAGGACGGATTTCATCAGGTTTACGGCCGTCGGAGCGTTCGTTTTCGTTAATGATCTTGTCTCTTACAAGCTTTTTTTCGAGAGCATTAAAAAACTCTGCAACCTCTTTGCCCCGGTCTTCTTCCTCATCACTGTTGATCTGTTCAATAAGATTAGCCAGTATATTGTCCAGGCTGGCCTGCCTGCGCATTTTATCCGGGATAACAATAGACTGCTTAATTTTATCCAGGGCCAGTTCAGTGACCTTGGCCTCGAGTGCTTCGTCCTTCTGAATCGGCGCAACCTCACGTTTAGGTTTCCCAGCAAGCGCCTGTAGCTCTTTTTGTAAGCCTACAAGCTTTTTAATCTCTTCGTGGGCAATATCAATAGCTTCAAGAAGGTCAGACTCGGTTACTTCCTTAGAGCCGCCTTCCACCATCATAACCGCCTCTTCAGTGCCTGCTACGATTAGGTTCAGATCACATTCCACCACCTCTTCCAGGTCTGGATTGATAACGAACTTATCCGCGATGCGGCCGACCCTTACAGCCGCTACCGGACCGCCAAAGGGAATATCTGAGATTGTAAATGCAGCAGACATAGCAGTAATCCCCATTATGTCGGCTATGTTTTCCTCTCCAAAGGAAAGAACATTTATTATCCCCTGGGTTTCAAAAAAGAAGCCTTTTGGAAAAAGTGGACGGGTCGGCCTGTCGATCAGGCGCGAGGTTAAAACTTCTTTTTCAGTAGGTCGTCCTTCCCTCTTAAAAAAACCGCCTGGGATTTTTCCGGCGGCATATGCTTTTTCCTGGTAGTCTATGGTGAGCGGGAAAAAATCCAGCCCTGATCGCGCAGTGTTCGATGCTACTGCAGTAGCAAGAAGCACAGTATCACCGTATCTTGCTACAATCGCACCGTCAGCCTGCTTGGCCATAAGGCCGGTCTCCAAAGTCAGTTGCTTTCCACGAATATCTATCGTTACCGTATTCATAATGTATTTTATAATTCCTCTTTATTTTCTGATCCCGAGTTCAGTTATCACTGCTTTGTACTTATCGCTGTCTTTAGACTTCAAATACTTCAGCAGGCTGCGGCGTTGTCCGACCAGCTTTAGAAGGCCGCGCCGTGAATGGTGATCCTTGACATGGGTTCTGAAGTGCTCTGTGAGGTAGCTGATTCTATTGCTTAAAAGTGCGATCTGCACTTCTGGTGATCCCGTATCCTTGTCGTGCTTTTTGAATTTAGTAATAATTTCTGTTTTTGTTTGCGTGCTTAATCCCATATTAAAACCACCGCCTTTCTTAAAATACTTTATTAGATATCTTTATTTAACTTGAAAGCCTAACACAACCTGTATTTTACTGTAAACCCCCTGCCAGGCGTTCCGGCGTTTGTCCTGTTGAAAAAACGGCCTCTACTATGCTAGGCTTTTGCCTACTATAGCCGCTTATATATTAATGATGCAAAAGCGGTTATATACTTATGCGCTGTAAGCGCTTATCTCGCACGCCGAACCGGTTGGGGGTTCGTGTTATGTTCCTGCACGACACGGAAGGCGGAGGAAAAACCCTTTTTAAGGAGGAGTGGATTTAATCATGGCAAGTGTGACAATGAAGGAGTTGCTTGAGGCTGGTGTGCACTTCGGACACCAGGCTAAACGCTGGAACCCGAAGATGAAGAAATTCATTTTTGGAGAGAGAAACGGAATCTATATAATTGATTTACAGAAAACTCTAAGGATGCTTAACGATGCTTGCAGCTTTATGCGTGATGTTGCGGCAACTGGTGGCCCGATTCTTTTTGTTGGAACAAAAAAACAGGGGCAGGATTCAATCCGCGAAGAGGCCGAAAAATGCGGAGCTTTTTATGTAAATGAACGGTGGCTTGGCGGAATGTTGACAAATTTGGCCACCATTAAAAAAAGTATCGAAAAACTTAAAAAAATAGAGACGATGAGTACTGATGGAACCTACCAGCAGCTAACTAAGAAGGAGGCCGGCAAGCTGGAAAAGACCAGGGCTAAGCTGGAAAAAAACCTTGGTGGTATAAAAGAGATGCCGGGATTGCCGTCCGCTGTTTTTGTGGTTGATACCAAAAGAGAAAGCATAGCCGTAAACGAAGCAAGGAAGCTATCCATACCTGTGGTCGCCATAGTGGATACAAATTGTGATCCCGATGTTGTAGATCACATAATTCCGGGCAATGATGATGCAATACGTGCAATACGTCTTGTTACGTCGAAAATGGCTCAGGCGGTTATAGAGGGGCGGGATATCCTGGCCAAGGAAAAAGCCGAAGCTGAAGCCGAGCAGGAGGCGCAGGAGGAGGCTGAGCAGGAGGATTCTGTTGCTGAAGATAATACAGGAGAGATTGTTGCTGGACCCGAAGAAGATAGCTCTGAGGAAGATCCAGATGCTGTTGAGAAGGAGGTGCAGGCATAATGAGCGTTAGTGTTGAAGCGATTAAAGAGCTTAGGGAAAAGACCGGTACGGGTATGATGGATTGTAAGCGGGCGCTTACGGAAGCTGATGGCGATTTTGAAAAGGCTGTAGATGTTCTTAGAAAAAAGGGGCTTGCTGCAGCAAGCAAAAAATCGGCACGTACGGCTTCCGAGGGAATGATCGCTTCTTACATACACCTGGGAGGCAAAATCGGAGTTCTGCTTGAGATTAACTGCGAGACGGATTTTGTTGCCAGAACCGATGATTTCCAGACACTTATAAAGGATATAGCAATGCACATAGCTGCTGCTGCTCCACTTTGCGTATCGCGTGAGGAACTCTCTGAAGAGGCTTTGGAGCGAGAAAAGAATATCCATAGAGAGCAGTTGCGGCAGCAGAAAAAACCGGACAATATAATAGATAAAATACTTGCTGGAAAGATGGAAAAGTATTTTACCGATGTATGTCTTATGGATCAGATCTTTGTTAAGGATCCCGAAGGGAAGAAGAAGATCAAAGACCTCGTGGCGGAACAGATTGCCAAGCTTGGAGAGAATATAGTAATTAGGAGGTTTGCGAGATTCCAGCTCGGAGAAAGCCGGTAAGGGCAAAGCCAAAGTATCGCCGAATTTTATTGAAATTAAGCGGTGAAGCCATGATGGGAGAGCGTGATTTTGGCATCTCACCGGCTATGACCAAAGCTGTCGCGTCCGAAATATCCCAGGCCGTAAAAATGGGGGTTCAGGTAGCGGTTGTTATCGGTGGTGGAAATATATTTCGTGGTATAGAGGGTAGTGTCCGTGGAATGAACAGGGCTACGGCGGATTACATGGGAATGCTGGCTACCGTAATGAATTCCCTGGCTCTGCAGAACGCCCTGGAGCAAAGTAAGATCAAGAGTCTCGTTATGTCGGCTATAGAGATGACAGTGGTTGCAGAGCCTTATACCAGAAGCCGGGCAGTGAAACACTTAAGTAATGGCAGAGTGGTTATATTTGCCGCCGGCACCGGCAGCCCGTTTTTCACCACTGACACTGCAGCCTCGCTAAGAGCGCTGGAGATAGAAGCGGATCTGCTTTTAAAGGGGACCAAGGTCGATGGAGTGTACTCTGCAGACCCGGTTAAGGATGGCAAAGCCGAGTTTTTTTCGAAGCTTACACATATAGAGGTGTTAAACAAGGGGCTTCGCGTTATGGATTCCACCGCGATATCTTTGTGTATGGAGCACAAGATGCCTATACTTGTATATAACATGAAGGAAAAGGGCAACCTGAAAAAGGTTCTTCAAGGGAAGAAAATAGGTACCAGTGTCAGGAGTGTTTAGATGACGGAAGAGCTGAAAAAACGCACTAATGAAAAGATGGACAAGGCTATTGAAATGCTGAGGCGTGAGCTGGCGTCTGTAAGGACCGGCCGTGCGTCGTTGGCTCTTTTAGACGGCATTATGGTCGATTATTACGGAACTCCCACCCCACTTAGCCAGGTTGCCGCGCTTAGTGTGCCTGACAGCCGCACCATAACAATACAGCCATGGGAGCCGAGTATGATTGTGGCGATAGAAAAAATAATAATGAAATCCGATCTTGGCATAACTCCGGCCAACGATGGTAAGACTATCAGGCTCGCTGTTCCTATGCTCTCTGAAGAGCGCAGGAAGGAGATTGTAAAGCTTGCCCACAGGAAGGGCGAAGACAGCAAAGTGGCGATTCGTAATATCAGGCGGGACGCTAATGATGAACTCAAAAAGATGGAAAAAGAAAAACTCATAACAAAAGACGAGCATAAACAGGTCCACGATGAAATTCAGAAGATTACTGATAAACATGTAAAGCGTGTTGACGAAATACTCGCGCATAAGGAAGAGGAGATCATGGAAGTTTAAGGTCCAGGTTATACAGGGAGTAATACAAAGATGAAAAGTAACTTCATGCTCAAGGTTGAAGACGCCAAAATGGTCGACATAAAAAAGGCGCTGGAAGGCGCAGGTATAAAGGTAAGAAGCATCCAGGAGATTTATAAGGAAGTTTCGGATGCCAAGAAAGACGATTAGCTCCGGCTCAAAATAGCTGTTTAAATTATTTAAACCTATGCACGAGAAGCTGGGTTTCTTACCCTAACTGTTGCATAGTTTTTGCACGGTTTCAGCCTTTCTGTAATTTTTTTAACATCTGTTCAAAAAGCGGTCTGTCTCTCAGGCTCATGAACTCTTCATGGAAGGTGATAACTCCCAACTCCACCCAGTTCTTACTTGGAGGGATTTCTTGCAGAATGAGGGCAAAACGGCTGCCGTTAAAGAGACGGGTGTTGTCCATATAAGGCAGGTCAAAGTATGAAACATCAAAGTCTATGTCGTTTCTCACTAATTGCCTGTAGTCGTAAACATCGCCTTTAAAGTAATCCTGATAAAGTGTTATTTTAACAGCCACTTCGCTGTCTTTTATATCTGCCGCAGTTACTTCTATAGCATAATGGTTTTTGGCCTTTTTAGCATTTTCCTGGGTACCGGCTTCATCCTCAACCGCAGCAGAAGCATATTGTGATTCTCTGCATTTGCCCTCGTATTCAACATCCATGTCTTTGAGTTGTCCGGTTCTGCTTTTTTCCTTTAGTCCGGCAGAATAAGGATTATAGAGTAATATACATTTTGTCCTGCCTTTTTTCAGCTGCAAACTTTTTGTCATTCCTATTCTGGACAACATAACTTCCTGCTTCTTTGCAGTGGACCTGGATATTTTAATCAGCTCTTTTCTGAGTTGTTTGAGTTTTTGTGCCTCCCATTTACCGAGCTCCCTTTGTTCAAGTTCGTTAATCTGTCTGTACAGGTCCTCAAATAACGGCTTGGAGTTAAAATACTCCTGGAAGTTGCCAATAAGAAGGTTAAGAAACACTACCTTTCTGCGCAGGTCATCAATATTCACTTTTTCCTGATCGCCCAACGAAAAGCCACCAAGGTATTTCGTCATAAGCGTGTTAAACATGGACGCCCTTATTTCACTGTCCGCACTCTCTCTTCTGCTCATGATATCTGCAAGAAGCTGGGCCTTGCGGTTTTCCTCGGCAATTATAAACTGTTGTTCCCGGTCTGACTTGGAATCAAAATGTAAAAGAATTGTTACAGCAAGGCCTATCAGAGGAATGCTTACTGCTCCGATGATTTTTGATACTGTTTCGGCTTTTTTGAGCTTATTCATAACGTTTTTTTATTGCCTTAATACAAAAACACAAAACATGCCTGCCTAATTCCTGCCGATTCTTAAGATTATGCTGGTGCCTCTAGGAGAAAGAAATACATCCTTATCTTTTCCATTGACTTTAAGAAGGTACTCGCCGGGGCGTAACTCTACAGAGAAAAATCCTGAGCTGTTGGTTTCGGTTTGGGCAACCTCCTGTTTCCCTTCAAAAATAGTTATACTTACCTGGCGGGCCGGCTTGCCATCCCTATAGAGAATCTGGCCATATAGTTCAGCCAAATCTTGAGCAAAGAGATTTTGGCAAAGCAAGGCAAAGGACAGTAGTAAAAATACAAGCCTGAATCTTTTCATTTTTCATGCTCCTTGTAATTCAATAATTACTGATACATATTTTTTATTTAGCACAGGCTCTGCCGTACATCAAGAAAAAACAGCAGGTTACAAAAATATAAGAACACTCATCATAGCCACGCACCAGATAATATCAAGCGGCAACTGCAACTCTACGCTGGAGTCAAACAGCAGGTCGGCTCTTGCCGGAAATTCCTCATCCCCATGCCACAACAAAAGTGTTACTGGTATCCTCGGCAGCGGGCGTATTTCTACAGCCTCATCTGCGTATTGTGCCGGACTTCCGCCCAGGGACAGGCCTAGGCGACCGAGACTGCCGGGTGTGTTCGTGTACTTTGCAGCCAGAGCCGGTAGGGGAATAGCGTGTGAACCCATAAAAAATGATCCGGCTCCCTTTAACCCCGACGGTTTTACCAGGCGTCCGGTCAGTGGAAAGTCGTCTGCTTTCACAAGGTACCACTGAACCGAATGTTTAAAAAAATATGACAGGCGGCCAAGAAGGCTCTGCGCCTCACGGCTGGTTGTATCAGCCGGAAGAATCTCTTTTTTACCGGGATTAACACTGAAGTTAATGCCGAACGAATCCAGCAGGTAAAGACCTTTATAGGAATCATAAGAGACACCCGCACGCCTGCAAACCTCGGCAGGTTCAAGCTCAAGCAGTTTTTCCCAGGCCTGCTCCAGCCCCGGATTTTTCACTTCATCGTTCATCGCTCTTACTTATCCTCACATCTCCCTTGACTCTTTCCGGGCCGGATGGTAATTTATCCTGTTATGGATGATCCGGAAAAAATCGATTTCAGAAAGACCCTGAACCTGCCCAAAACCGACTTTCCCATGAAGGCCAACCTGGCCCGGAAGGAGCCGGAATTCCTTCGGTTTTGGGAAGACAATAAGATCTATCAGCGCCGTGTCGAACAAAATAGGCCGAATTCCAAGTTTATTCTTCACGACGGTCCGCCGTACGCAAACGGACATCTGCATATCGGGCATGCTTTAAATAAAATCCTTAAGGATATCATAGTCAAGTATAAACTTATGAAGGGGTACTATGCCCCTTATGTCCCTGGCTGGGACTGTCATGGCCTGCCTATCGAGTTGCAGGTGGACAAAAAACTGGGATCCAAAAAACACGATATGCCTTTGCCTGAAAGGCGTAAACTCTGCCGTAATTACGCTGCTGGATTTGTTGATATCCAGAGGGAAGAGTTTAAGCGCATGGGCGGCTTCGGTGATTGGGACACCCCTTATCTTACCATGTCTAAAGCCTACGAAGCAGCCACTGTACGCGAATTCGGCAAGTTTGTCCGCAAGGGCTATGTCTACCAAGGCAAAAAACCTGTTCACTGGTGCCCTTCCTGTGCGACCGCTCTGGCCGAGGCTGAAGTGGAACATGCTGATAAAACTTCGCCGTCTGTTTACGTAAAGTTTCAGGTTTCTCCTGGTGAAGCTGCAAAGGTATGCGCAAAAGCGGTTGAAGGCAGTGATAAAAATGATAAGAAAATCTCTATAGTGATCTGGACCACTACCCCCTGGACCCTGCCTGCCAACCTGGCGCTTGCCGTTAATCCGGCAATCAGCTATGTTTTTGTTCGTCAAGGTCAAAATGATATTTTAATCCTGGCCGAAAATAGGTACAAGGCGCTTAAAGACGAGTTGGCGCTCGCTCTGGAACCGCTGCATGCTCTTAAGGGCCGGGATCTTGTTGGGATGCAGGCCATGCATCCTTTTATCGAGCGTGCTTCACAGGTGGTTGCCGCTGACTATGTTTCTACAGAGGATGGAAGCGGTGTGGTTCACATAGCGCCGGGCCATGGTGAGGAAGACTATAAGATAGGTCTTGAGCACGGCCTGGACGTCTATGCCCCGGTTGATAACCGCGGACGTTTTACCGACGGTGTTGCGGAGTTTGCAGGCAAGTTTGTCTTTAAGGCTAATGAAGATATTATCGAAACGCTTTCCGGTCTGGGCGCTCTTCTTAAAAGGCAAGACATAGTGCATTCATATCCGCACTGCTGGCGGTGTAAAAAACCGGTGATATTCCGAGCCACCGAGCAGTGGTTCATCTCCATGGCTCATGAAGATTTAAGATCTGATGCACTGAAGGAGATCGACCGTGTAGAATGGCACCCAAAAGCCGGCAGAAACCGTATCTACGGCATGGTCGAAAAAAGGCCTGACTGGTGCATTTCCCGTCAAAGGGTCTGGGGGGTTCCTATAACTCTTCTTAAGTGTAAAAAGTGCGGCACACATACCACGGATGAAGAGGCTCTGGAGAGTTTTATTAATCATGTGTCTGAAAAAGGAGCTGATGTCTGGTTCGAAAAAGAGTCCGAAGCGCTTCTTCCAGCCGGATATACCTGCAAAAAGTGCGGAGCCGATGAGTTTGACAAAGAAATGGACATACTTGATGTCTGGTTCGATTCAGGAGTCAGTCACGCTGCCGTGCTGGAAGAAAACGAGAGGCTGAGCTGGCCGGCTGATCTCTACCTTGAGGGATCCGACCAGCACAGGGGCTGGTTCCAGAGCTCCTTGCTGGCCTCTGTGGGGACACGTAAGAGCGCTCCTTACAGGGCTGTGCTGACTCACGGCTTTATAGTTGACGGCAAGGGCAGGAAGATGTCCAAGTCGGATGGCAACGTGGTGTCTCCACACGAAATTATCAACCGGCAGGGTGCTGAAATCCTGAGACTTTGGGTATCTGCGGCCGACTACCAGGAAGATGTGAAAATTTCGAACGAGATCCTGAGCCGCCTGGTAGAAGCCTACCGCAAAATCAGAAACACATGCAGGTACCTTCTCGGCAATCTGTATGATTTTGATCCGGCCATTGTTTTTGATCCCTCGTCGCTGCCGGAACTTGACCGTTTTGCCCTGAGCCGCCTGAACAGGCTGATCAAGCAGGTAAGCAAGGCTTACGATAGTTTTAGGTTTCACGAGGTTTACCACTTAATCTACAGCTTCTGTGTGATAGAAATGAGTTCTTTCTACCTGGATATTCTTAAAGACCGGCTCTACACCATGGCTGCTGATTCTAAGGAGAGGCGCGGCTCACAGTGGGTTCTTTATCAGGTACTTAAGACGCTTACAGGCCTGATGGCACCTATTCTTTCGTTTACTGCTGAAGAGGTGCACAGCTTTACGCCGGCAGCCGCTAACCAGAGCGTCTTTCTAGAGCCGTTTCCAAAAGTTGAAGAGGCGCTTATAGACGAAGAGCTTGAGTCCGACTGGATGCGCCTGATCGATCTGCGTGATGAGGTAAACAAGGCTCTGGAGATCAAAAGAAGAGAAAAGTTTATCGGAAACTCGCTGGAAGCCAGTGTTACTCTTTACCTTGATGAGGATTTACGTGATTTTCTTGGTAAATACTCGGAAGACCTTGCCATGATATTCATTGTATCCGAGGCCCGGCCGGCTGATCTTCAAAACCCACCTTCAGACAGCGGCCTTTTTCAGGGAGAGGTCAAGGGAAGCAAGATATTGGTGCTTGTGGAGCGTTCGGATGGAAAGAAGTGCCAGCGCTGCTGGAATTGGCGTGCCGATGTCAAAGCCGGTGATGATGGGCAGGATATCTGCGCCCGCTGCAAAGAAGTCCTGGCCGGCTGAACCGGTTGTCTTTTTTTTTAGGTTTACTGATTTTGGATTATTTTTGGATTATTTTTGAATTAATTTTGGATTAATCCAGAGACTGTTAAATCTGTATGTACTCTTTTAAGAGCGCCGGATACGTGGAAGGGTTAAAGAGAATATTCATCATGAAGTTACATTCGTGTGTGCAGTAGCATCGGTTGTCTTTTATTGAACGAATAACTTTTTGTGCCTGTTTAGTCTTTAAAACTTTCTTGATGTCATATCCGTCTTTTCTCACATTGCCGAGTTTCATGGCGGGTGTAAAGAGTTCACATGGATAAAGATCGCCTGATTCTGTGACCACGACATCCAGCTTGCCGGCATAGCAGGGGATTATTTGCCTGTCTTCCGTGACGGTTTGATGAATGAGCCGGCGTTGTAGTAGATCCTGAGCCGCCTTCAGCTTGGCTCCTTTGAAACGATACAGCTTGGCGATCTTCTTCTTCTGGTTTTCCTCCAGCTTTTTGACTATCCTGTTATATTTTTCGGTATCGACCTCTTTTAGTGTTCCGTCCGAAACCTCTCCCCTGATCAGTGATACGGTATGGGTTTTAATATTATCCATACTGCCGACCAGTTCAATAACATCATCCAGGTGATCCTGGTTCATCGAGCAGAACACACTGTTTATTCCAAGCTCGAAGTTGGGGTACTTACTCAGCAAGCCACCGATGGCCTTGTATGTCTCCATGGTTTTTTTGTAACTGCCCTTTACTCCCCTGATGGCGTCTTGTATCGGCTCGGGACCGTCAAGCGAGAGTTTCACTGTTACAACGCTGTTGGAGCAGTACCTTAGGACTTCTTCGATCTTTTCCCTTATGACTTCGGGAAGCAGTCCGTTGGTCGGCATAAGAATTATGGAGGGCTTGTTATTGTCGTAAAAAGTCTTTACTATCTCGAAGATATCTTTTCTGAGAAATATTTCGCCTCCGGACAGCGCAAGCCAGAGCAGGTTTCCCAACGAAGAAGAGATTTTTTTGATCTCTTCCAGGGATAGTTCCTCAGCAGCTCCTTTCGTGATTTCCTCGTCAGAGAGGTAGAAGCAGAACGGGCATCTCGAGTTGCATCTCCTGGTCAGGAAAAGGGTGAGATGTATCGGGCTTCGTTTCCAGAGGATCGAGTCTATATGCCTGAAAGGCGAGTAAGACATTTTTTAATAGTCTCTCCCTTGTATTTTTGCCAGCCTGTGTTTGATTATTCCTGAAAGCGCTCCCCAGCCAACCACCAGAGGATAGATGAGTAAATAGTACGCAGAGGCTGATAAGGCGAAAGATAAGCCTTTTGTTTTATAAAAAGCCCGAAGCAGCCCACGGCTTACATAAATATTTATCATTGTGATTAACGGCACAGAATACAAAAATACAGGCTTTTTAAAAAACACCCAGAGCAATAAGGATAAAAGGCAGAGAAAGCATGAAAGCACGTTGACTTTCAACTCTACGGATGCCGTGCCTGAGTCGGCAAGCACGTCCTTGTTATTAAGCGAGTATATGGTCCAGTACTTAGACTTTTTAAATGCGTTTTTGATCGACATAGGAAACGAGTAGTCGAATATATGCTGGACCAGCATGTCTGGTTTCATTATCAGCCTGTATCCTTCCCTGCGCAGCCTGTGACTGAATTCCACATCTTCTATAATCGGCATGAAGACTTCCGGAAATCCGCCGCTCTTTTTGAAAACCTCGGCGTCTATAGCCATGTTATGGGTTGCTATGTAGTCCGGGTTACTTATGTTTTTTGTTTCGGAGTAATTAATAAATACGGACTGGAAGATGCTGAAGAACTGATTATCGAAAGGCATCGGTGTGTATGTGCCGCCTACTACGGTGTGAGGCCCTTCTTCGGAAATGACTTTATTTGCTATAGAAAGTGCGTCGTCTTTCATAACACAATCCGCGTCTGTAAAAAAGATAATATCCCCGCTGCTGTTAAACGCGCCTGTGTTTCTTGTTTTCGATGCTCCTGCATGTTCTGTCAGCCTGATCAGTTTGCAGGGAAAACCATTTATGATATCAACAGATCTGTCTTTCGAGCAGTCATCGACCACGATAACCTCGAAGTTGTCATATTTTGAAGAAAAGGCGGCTTCAAGGCACTTGCCTATTGTCGATTCCCCGTTGTGGTTAGGGATGACGATAGATATCATTTTGTTCATAGCATTATTATTATGAAATAACAGAGAGCTTGAATTCCAGTAAACTGATGAAAGACGGTTTGATCATCATTCTTTTTTCTTTATGAAAAAACGTATCGGTGTCCCTTCAAAACCAAATTCCTCCCTTATGCGCCGCTCAAGAAACCGCAGGTATGCCGGTGTCAACCCTTTGGGCCGGTTTGCAAACAGCACAAAGCCTGGAGGCGAAGTTTTAATCTGCGTTATGTATTTTATTCGCACTGCTGCTCCACGGTATAGTGGAGGAGCTTTTTCCGCTCTCACCTTTGCTGTAAACTCGTTTAGGCCGGCGGTTGATATACGCTTCCGGTGCTCCTTTATTACTCGGTCGATTAATCGAAAAATCTTAGTTGTCCTTTGGCGTGTGAGGGCTGAGATGCTGAGTACGGGCGCGTGCTTCAGGAACCACGCGCTGTTTCTTATCTTTTGAGTAAGTTGCTTTAGGTGCTTTTCGGTTTTTTCTGTAAGATCCCATTTATTTAAGATTATAACAGCGCCCTTTCCGGCATCGTGTACGATTCCGGCAATTTTCTGGTCCTGGTCGGTAAATCCCTCGGCCGCGTCAATCATAATCAGGGCGACATCTGCCCTGTCTATCGTTTTGAGTGTTCGGATCATGCTGTAGTATTCAACCGATATATCGATGCGTGATTTTTTCCGCAAGCCTGCCGTATCGATAAACAGGTAGGTTCTGTCATGGTATACGCACTCCGTGTCGATTGCATCGCGGGTGGTTCCGGCCACCGGGCTTACGATAAGCCTCTCTTTGCCTGTCAGAGAATTGATAAGCGTGGATTTTCCTGAATTCGGCTTTCCCACCACAGCTACTTTAGGATAATCGGTTTCCGGAGCGGAAGTTGCGGCGGCCTTGGGAATGCTTCCGGTTATTTTATCCAGAAGTTCGCTCAGCCCCCTGCCGTGCAGGGCTGACAGCGGAATAAGTTCATTAGGCGCAAGGCTGTAGAAGTCAGCTATAGCTGCCTCCTGTTTCGGGCCGTCCACCTTGTTTACCACATGTATTACCGGTTTTTCTGAAAGGCGGAGTTCCCTGGCAAGGTCGATGTCCGCCTGTATGGCTCCTGTGCCGCCGTCAAGCATAAAGAGTACGAGGTCGGCCTCTTCAACTGCAAGCATTGCTTGTTTATGTATTTCCGCAAGCATCTCCTCCCTGGCTTCCGGAATTATACCGCCCGTATCCACAAGCAGGAAACTATGGTCATGCCAGGAGGCGGTTGCGTAGTTCCGGTCCCGGGTTAAGCCGCTGTAATCTTCGACGATAGCTGTTCGGCGCTTTACGATTCTATTAAAGAGCGTGGATTTCCCTACGTTTGGGCGTCCAACTATGGCGACAAGAGGTTTTTTCATTAGATAAAAAACATGCGGTAATGTTGTAATAGTTTTTATTAGGGTGCAGTTGTCAGGGTGCAGAAATATGGATCCGTATATCAAAACCTGCTGGTTCTATAATACCGGATACGGCTGTGAACTCGGCATACGATCAAATTAAAATAGTTTTTCCTGCCACTTCTGACAACTGCACCTTGTCCCCTGTGTTTAAATTGAGACTTCGAAGAGAAATTCTACTTCCACAGGGGCATTCATCGGAAGTTCGGAGACACCAACAGCAATTCTTGTGTGACGGCCTTTTTCACCAAGGATATCCACCAGAAGATCTGAGGCTCCGTTAATGACGGCAGGATGATCGGTAAAGCCGGGTGCCGAGTTTACATATCCTGCTATTTTTATGCACTGTCTTATTTTATTTAGATCTCCAATAGCGGCTTTTGCCTGGGCCAAAGCGTTTAGAGCCGTAATTCTGGCTGCTTCTCTGCCTTTTTCTATCCCGATATCAAGCCCCACCTTGCCTTTTACCGGCAGTCTGCCGCCTTTTACCGGCAGTTGACCGCTTATAAAGAGAAGATTGCCCGAAACGATTTTCCACGGGCTGTAGGAACCCACTGCTTCAGGGGCTTCAGGAAGCGAAATGCCGAGTTTTTTCAGGCTTGTTTCTATCACGCTAAACCTTCAGAAGTACCATGTTGGATGCGGTGTCAAGCTCCCTGGTTACATTAACACCTTTGATCTCGGTAATTACGGCTTCAAGAACAAGAAATGTTTCTGCGTGCTCCCGCAAGCATCCTACCTTAACACTGTTTTTTTTGCCGAAAGCGGCGTGAAGGTGAATTTTTGGAGTTTCTCCTTCCCAGAAGATCGTCCCGAAACCAACCACCTCGTGACTTTCTCCCAGTTGCCTCCATACAGGCTTGGGTGGAAGAGTATCGGTTTCGGGTCCTACAACAAAGTCGCCCTTTCTCATTCCGCCAACCAGGTTGAATGACGCCGCCCGGATATTTTCTTTCCTGGCAATTTGGGTAAGCCCGGCAAGAATGTCGTCATTGTCCTCGAAACGCGCAATTATTATTCGCCCGGTTTGTCCTGTTTGATATTTCATAATAAGCTGCCCTCGAAAATTTCTAAAAAACTTTAAAATAATTTTCTTAAACTACTATAACCAAAATCGAACGATTTGTCGCGAAGATATGATAGCGCAGATTCAGCTGAAGTATTGCCGGGCCCCATGGGCATAACAAACCTAGGATGGATATTTCCGCTTGCACGGCATAGCATAGCTAAATTGATAAAAGCATTGAATGCGGCTATAATTTCTGACAATGGAGCTTGAAGTAATAAAAAAACTGGCTATGCTTGCCGGGCGTGCGATACTGGATGTCTATAACACTGATTTCTCGGTGGACTATAAAGATGACAACTCCCCTCTCACAAAGGCGGACTGTTTATCTCATGAAATAATTTTAGATGGGTTGTCCGGGGCCTTTTCCGGTATTCCTGTAATATCTGAAGAGACGGGACGGCAGGAGGGCTATAAGACAAGGTCAAAGTGGTCCAGCTTCTGGCTGGTGGATCCGCTTGACGGGACTAAGGAGTTCGTTAAAAGAAACGGGGAGTTTACCGTCAATATCGCTTTGATAGAGAATTCCTACCCGGTGATGGGAGTGATTTATGTGCCGGTTACAGGAGTGCTTTATTATGCCTCCAGGGGCGGAGGCGCGTGGAAGCGTACTCCGGGAGTCTCTGGTGATCAACAAATACATGCAAGGCGAATGATGCCTGATAAACCGGTTGTTGTTGTAACCAGCAGATCTCACCCGTCTAAAGAACTTGAAAAATACCTGGAAGCATATTCTGTTAAGTCAGTTCTTTCGGCCGGAAGCTCTCTTAAGTTCTGCCTTGTGGCGGAGGGCAGGGCGGATATCTATCCACGGCTTGGACCTACCATGGAGTGGGATACCGCTGCCGGACAGACGATCGTTGAGGAGGCAGGAGGGCGGGTTCTGGATATGGACGGCAGGCGTTTTACTTATAACAAGGAGTCTTTAAAGAACGGCCATTTTATTGTAGAAGGAGCAAAAGATAAATAATGGGTGAGAATATGAAATACCTTGTAACAGGAGCGGCAGGATTCATAGGCTCGCAGCTTTCAAAGAGGCTTCTCGAGCGGGGCGATGAGGTTGTCGGTCTTGATAATATGAACGATTATTACGATGTCGGCCTTAAGGAGGCCCGACTTAGGCTGCTTACGGAAAAACCGGCCTTCCGTTTTGTAAAGATAGACCTGGCCGATCGTAGGGCTGTTGCTGA
>Ga0256830_1000146_pt1 | contig 63033 bp, 47 predicted proteins | sample 128326metaG_FD_190537 | JGI IMG/M metagenome (GOLD analysis project Ga0256830, IMG submission 190537) | Hydrothermal vent microbial communities from Lau Basin, Pacific Ocean - 128-326 | ecosystem: Environmental > Aquatic > Marine > Hydrothermal vents | place: Pacific Ocean: Lau Basin | collected... | reverse complement strand
CTTGTCCTCCTACGTACCTCCCGAAACCTCCTTTCTATGGCATTTGTGGTCCTTGTGGCCTTTCTCCATTCGGGTCCTTTGAACAGGTAAAAGGCGAGAAGCTCATCGAGATCATCTCTCAGGCACTTTACCGCCTTGGGATAGACATCCTCCCACTTCCTTGCAAAATCCCCCGATGCCTTCCGGGCCTTAACCACGTCTTTTGCCGCGTATATCTTACGTAGATCCTTTTTTACACCCTCGGCGTCCTTCTTCTTCACCTTACCCACTATGTTCCTTATCTTGTGCGCCCAACACCTCTGTATAGGCACGGCCGGATAGACCGTCTTAAGCGCCCTTAAAAGCCCCTTGCCGCCATCCACGCACAGAAGTTCAGTCCCTTCGAGCTCAAGCCCACGCCCCTGAAGGTCTGTAAGGAAGCTCTCCCACTCGGCCTCGCTCTCGGAAGAGGCCAGGCGGAAGTCTATAACCTCCTTGCTCCCATCCTCCCTTATACCCATGGCCACCAGTACAGGCCTCGATATACTCCCGGCCCCGGTCTTTCTCTTCAGCACCACGCCGTCAAGCAATACCACCCTGTAGACGTCCTCGAGTCTCCTCTTGTGAAAGTGCTTCACCGCCGTATCGAGCCCCCTGGCAACGCGGCTTACGGTGGAGGCGCTCACCCTCTCGCCAAGCACGCACAAAAGCGCCTCGCCCACCTTACGGGTGGATAGACCCAGAACAAAACAGCCCATTATCAGCTGGTCTATGTCCGCCGTGCGCCGGGCATAGGCCTTTAACACAGAAGCCGCACTCGTAGTACGCAACCGGGGCACAAGAACCTCCGTCTCTCCCAATACCGTGAGGACGCGCCTCTCGTAGTAGCCGTTACGGCGGTCCAAAAGACCCCTGTCAACAGCCTCAAGCCGGCTCCTCTCTATGTAGGCCTCCATCGTGTCCTCTATAGCCCTCCTGAACGCCTTTAACCCTTCCTCCTTCCACTCATCTACATACCATCCATCGCAGGATGTGAGACCTAACTCCTTGACTATCTGTGCAGCTTGTGAGAAGTTCTCTATCGTGGCTCTCTGGGCCATAGGGGTACCTCCTTATAGTTGGTATGTTGAACCGCTATAAATGGTACCCCTTCCTCTTTACTGACACAAGATAAGATACATTACCTCAAAAAAAAAACAGCTTGACAAACCCCGAACGCCTGTTGTATAAGATGGTCTCTAAAAATTAAACTATCTGCGCGACTGACGGAATCAAGGTGGGTTACCACCGTGGAGCGGAGATAGCGGATACACACTGTCGACCGTCTGGGCAACTACTTGGCTTTACATTGCTCCGGCGGTTTTTTTTGTTTAACGACCCGCGCGGGGCGGGCTCAGGAGGCGCCCGTAACAAGGACCAATTTGCTTGACAAAGTTGCAAAAATTTGCTTAACTTCCTTGTCCCTGGAGCAGGCATCCCAATCCTGCTCAAAAAACGTAACCATGTGAACAGGAGGTAAAGTATGTCCTCAAAAAAGATCATCTACACAAAAGTCGATGAAGCACCTGCGCTGGCGACCTACTCCTTACTGCCCATCATACAGGCATTCACAAAGGGGTCGGGGATTGCCTTTGAAACCAAGGACATCTCGCTTGCAGGCAGGATACTTGCACAGTTCCCGGAAAGGCTGACCGAGAGCCAGAGGGTGTCTGACGACCTCGCCGCACTGGGCGAGCTCGTAAAGACCCCGGAGGCAAATATCATCAAGCTGCCCAACATAAGCGCATCGGTCCCTCAGTTGAAGGCGGCCATCAAGGAGCTTCAGGAGCAGGGCTACGCGATACCCGACTATCCCGAGGATCCGCAGACCGACGAGGAGAGGGAGATCAGGGCCAGGTACGGCAAGGTCCTTGGAAGCGCGGTGAACCCGGTGTTGAGGGAAGGAAACTCCGACCGCAGGGTGCCGTATGCCGTAAAGCAATATGCAAGAAAACACCCGCACAGGATGGGCGAGTGGAGTGCGGATTCGAAGTCACATGTCGCAAGCATGCAAAGCGGCGACTTCCGCTCGAACGAGAAGTCAACGACGATAGAGGAACCGACGGAGGCAAGGATCGAGTTCGTCGACAAGGACGGAAACGTCACTGTCCTGAAGGAGAGCGTACCGCTCCAGGCCGGCGAAGTCATTGATGCGACCTTCATGAGCAAGAAGGCCCTCACGAGGTTCTTCGAGGAGCAGATACAGGAGGCCAAGGAGCAGGGTGTATTGTTTTCCCTCCACCTTAAGGCCACCATGATGAAGGTCTCGGACCCGATAATCTTCGGCCATTGCGTAAAGGTCTTCTTCAAGGATGCCATTGAAAAGCACGCCTCTGTTCTGGAGGAGCTTGAAGTGAACTTCAACAACGGCCTCGGCGACCTCTATGCAAAGATACAGACCCTGCCGGAAGAAAAGAGGGCGGAGATAGAGGCGGACTTACAGGCATGCTTCAAGGACCGGCCGGGGCTTGCAATGGTGAACTCTGACAAGGGTATCACGAACCTCCATGTACCCAGTGACGTTATCATCGACGCCTCCATGCCGGCCATGATCCGTGAAGCCGGCAAGATGTGGGGCCCTGACGGCAAGCTCCATGACGCCAAGGCCGTAATACCCGACCACAGTTACTCGAGCCTGTACCAGGAGACCATAGCAAACTGCAAAAAGCACGGTGCCTTTGATCCGAGGACGATGGGGAGTGTGCCGAATGTCGGCCTCATGGCGCAAAAGGCGGAAGAGTACGGCTCCCACGACAAGACGTTCCAGGCGCCCGGTGACGGGACGATCCGCATCGTCGATGCTTCCGGAAGTGTCATCCACGAACACGAGGTCGAGGAAGGCGACATCTGGCGCGCCTGCCAGGTGAAGGATGCACCGGTCAGGGACTGGGTGAAGCTGGCTGTCACAAGGGCGCGTGCGACCGGCGCACCGGCCGTGTTCTGGCTCGACGAAAACAGGCCGCATGATCGCGAGCTGCTAAAGAAGGTCAGGGCCTATCTCAAGGACCACGACACAGAGGGGCTTGAGATACACATCATGCCCGTTGCGGAGGCGGCCAAGTTCTCCGTCGAGAGGATGCGCGAGGGCAAGGATACCATCTCCGTCACCGGTAATGTGCTGCGTGACTACAACACCGACCTCTTTCCTATCCTCGAGGTCGGCACCAGTGCAAGGATGCTCTCGATAGTGCCCCTCATGAACGGCGGCGGGCTCTTCGAGACCGGTTCAGGAGGGTCGGCTCCCAAGCACGTCCAGCAGTTCCTTGAAGAAGGGCACTTGAGGTGGGACTCCCTTGGCGAGTTCCTGGCCCTTGCGGAGTCGTTCGAGCACCTCGGCACGGAAAAGGCCAAGGTCTTCGCCAAGACACTGAGCCAGGCGAACTGGAAGTACCTTGACAACAACAAGTCTCCTTCCCGCAAGGTACATGAGCTTGATACCAGGGGAAGCCACTTCTACCTCGCCCTGTACTGGGCGCAGGCACTTGCCGAGCAGGATGAGGACAAGGACCTCAAGGAGCGTTTCTCCAAGCTCGCGAAGGAGCTCGAGGAAAACGAGGCAAAGATCGTAGATGAATTGAACGCGGCCCAGGGCCGGCCTCAGGACATCGGCGGCTACTACAACCCGGACCCTGAAAAGGCATCGAAGGCGATGCGTCCAAGCGAGACCTTCAACGCGGCGCTGGAGTCTCTCTGCTGCGTTCAGGCGTGACGGACCGCATCCCGGGCCGGCACAGCGATATACCGATTCACTCGTAAATAAACGGAGGTAAAAGGCTATGCAGCTTACAGGGCTTCTCTGGGGGCGAAAGCTCCTCAAGAGGGTGGAATTTCCGGTAGCCGAGGTCCTTGGGCCCGAGGCGAGTGTAGACGAGATCAAGGGCCTTATAAAAAGGTGCGGCGAGGTCTTCATCAAGCCGATCTTCAAGGGCGGGGTCGGCAAAAAGGGCAAGGCCGGCCTTATCGGCAGGGCGTCTGACATAACCGAGGCCCTCAGGCACAAGGAACGCCTTTACTTTGCCGAGCACAAGTTCGGCAGCACCGTAGCCAAGGCCGACGGTGTGACATTCGAAGGCGCCGTTCCGGCGGAGCACGAGGTGTACTTTTCCATCACCGACTCCACCGTCTATCGCGCCCCCACCATGACCATAACGCACCATGGCGGGGTGGATATAGAGGAGTTGCCGAAGGACAAGATAAAGGAGGTACCGTTCGACCCCCTCACTGGCCTGAAGAGCTACCATGTATCCAATGCGCTCGAGGATCTCGGGGCGCCCAAGGAGATCATAAGTCCGCTGGTACAGAACCTTCCAAAGCTCTGGACGCTGTACAACAACTACGGTATGAGCCTTGTCGAGCTCAATCCCATAAGGATGTCTCCGAATGCCAAGGGAAGGCTCGTGCCGGTCGCCTGTGACTTCAAGGGCACCTTTGATATAGATGATCCGGCATGGAAGAGGCTCGATCTGCCTCCGCACCTTTTCGCCTCGGACTACTCGGAGTTCGAGCAGGAGATAAACCAGTTGAGGACGTACCAGGGGCAGAGTGATGTCTTCGTCATCAACCCCAACGGGACCATAACGGCCCCGACATTCGGCGGCGGTGCAAACGCGCTCGTCACCGAGCTTCTCGGCGAGAAGGCCACCATATCCTCGGACTTCGGCGGCAACCCCCCGTACGAGAAGATGTTCCAGATCTCACAGATAGTCTTCAAGTACTGGCTCAAACAGTCGAACGTGCTCTTCATCATCGGGGGAAAGGCCAACAATACCGACATATACGAGACCTTCAGGGCAATGGCGGACGCCTTGAGGGAGTACTTCCACAAGTACGGTCCGACACCGCTCTTCGTGGTCGTGGGCAGGGGCGGACCTAACCTGGTGAGGGGTATGGCGTACATGAAGGATACCCTCGATCAGCTCAAGCTCCCTTACAGGATCTTCGGCCATGACAGCGCGATGAGCGAGGTCGTCAACTTCGCCCTGAAGGCCGATGAATGGATGGAAAGGGAAGGCAGGAGGCAGATAGGCGAGAGGATGTTCGGTAAGGAACCGGAACTGTTAACAACATAAAAACCAGAGGATGAGGCGCTATGCATAAAGAAGGTGTAACGGCATTTCCTTATTATGTAGGGGTGAGTTCCCTCTCTGAGATAGCCACCAGGGAAGACAGGGTGTGCGTTCTGAACATACTCGGCACAGAAAGCCGCACCGTTACCCCGGTAAGCCACGCATTCTCCGGCGGTAACGTGGTCTTCGGGACGAGCCCCGGCAGATCCGGGCAGGTCCTGGAGACGGAAATAGGTGACATCCCGGTCTACAACTCGGTGAAGGAGGGGTTGAGCGCCGGCCACAAGTTCAACACCCTTGTGGTCTACCTGCCGCCGGCCGGCGTGAAGGACGGTGTCGCCGAGGCGGTGAAGTTCAACCAGGACCTGAAGAAGGTCATAATCCTTACTGAAAAGGTCTCGGTGCGTGACTCAAGGACCATAAGGGCCATATGCCAGGCGAACGGCGTTGATGTGTTCGGGGCCAACTGCCTCGGCGTGGCCGACGCGTGGAACAGGGTGAGGATAGGTGGAGCGCTCGGGGGCAGCAGGCCGGAGGAGTCCCTCGTAAAGGGCTCTGTGGCCATATACTCCAACTCCGGAAACTTCACGACCACTATAGCCGTGTATCTTCTCACGCAGGGCTGGGGTACCACGACCAGCATATCCAGCGGAAAGGACGTCTATATCCATTACGCACCGGCTGAGTTCTTCTACGCCTTGGGGAACGATGAAAGGTCGAAGGCCGCGGTCATATACGTGGAACCTGGCGGCTACTACGAGCACGGTCTGAACATAACCAAACCGACGGTGGCATGCGTGGTGGGCAGGTGGAAGGCAAGGCTTACGAAGGCATGCGGACACGCCGGAAGCCTCGCCGGTTCAGGGGATGACGCAAGGGCGAAGGAGAAGTGGTTCATGGACTACTTCGGGGTGGACTCCATATACACGCCGGAAAACCCTGTCTGCACCGAGAAGGGCGCGGTCGTCACCAACATCGCCTACATACCCGAGGCGTTGACAAAGGTGATGGAGCTCAACGGCATAAAGCCCGACTTCGAGCCTAAGGGGGATCTGTCTCTCAAGTGCTGGTTTGCAGGGAACGCCGGCTACACACTGCCCGAAGAGCTCGACATAAAGCCTGTACGCGCCGTATCGCCTTACGGCGAGCAGATAGAGGCCATACTCCGGCAGGTCGGCGCCCAGTATCCGCGCCAGTCCATGAAGGATGCAAGCGGCGCATCCATGATGGATCCGAAGACCCAGGTCACCAAGATACACAACATATCCATACTGGACGCCTCCAAGCGCTCACTGGAAGAGAACCTCGTGATGTCGCTCCTCAAGGGTTATCCGGACGAGTACGGGCGGACGATCGCAAACCTGGCCTTCAACGCATTCGTCAACCACCACAATGATCCGGCGCTTGCGGCGGCGGACGCTTCGCGGGAAAACGGCAACTCCCCCAACACATCCCTTACCGCGGCGGTCTCCATCATGGGCAAGGGCAAGGTGAGGGACGCCATAGCGACCTCTGAGCTGCTCGTCGAGAAGTTCCAGCACTCAGGGTTGCAGGATCCGACCGGTGAGTTCGACTATTCGTCCATACTGTGCTCGCTTACGGATGAAGAGAAGGCTCTTTTGAGCCATGCAAATCCGTGCGCGCGCGGCGTGGCTCTCAAGGAGGCCCTGGGCGCGCTCGACAAGAAGTCGGTCTTCATTGAGTTCGTGAACGAGGCCTCGGGCGGCAAGCCCTCCAGTGCGGCGCTCCTCGGAGCGGTGTGGACCACACTGGGCTGGCAGCCGCTTCTTACAAAGTCGATATCCAAGTCGACCATAACGACGCTGCCGTGGTATTCAAGGGTCTTTTCGACGATGGTCGGCTGCAGCGTGCCCGCAAGCAAACACACTGACACCTCATTCTGCGGTGTCGACAATGCCGAGCTCCTGAAGGAGTGGTCCTTTACGGAGACGGCCTTCCTGGCCCTCATAGGAAGAAGGCCGACGGAAGAGGAGCTCTTCGAGTTCTCCATGCTGCTCGGGCTTATCATATCCAACGGGCCTGGAACCATATCCGCGCAGGGGTGCAAGGGCGCGGTGAGCGCCGACGGACCGCAGGAGCCGTTGAGGGTTCAGGTGAACAAGGCCTTCGCTGGCTTCCTCACCCACACCGGCTTTGCACACGGCGGAAATGGGTACGAGGCGATAGAGTTCCTCATTGACAGGTTCAAGGACACTGGACTCAAGGATGCAGGCAGCAAGGAGCACGGTGTGGACCTCAAAAAGATCGCCGATGAATATGCGCAGCGGTACAGCCAGTACAAGGCCGAGCAGAAGTCCATCGGCAACCTCGAGTACAAGAAGATACCGTGCATAAACCATCCGGTCTTCAAGGGCAAGCCCGTGAACTATGACCCAAGGGAGCGGTTTGTGAGCGGGCTCTTTGAGGAGAAGGGGATATACAATGTATTTCTGGACTTCTACGGAAACCTTGTCAAGTCCCTCTACGAGGCAAAGGTGACCCGCAACGTATACTGCGTAAACGTCGATGCGGTCATAGCCGTCATACTGCTCAAGATGGTATGGCAGCCGTTCATGGAGGGCAAGATCTCCGACGGCGAGATAGAGAATGCAGCCTTCACCACATTCCTCTTCGGCAGGATGATAGGATGCGCTGCGGAGATAGATGACCATATAAACCGGGGAAGGAACATGGACACAAGAACACCCGCAAGCCAGTGCAGATACGTGGGGTGACAGCCGTCCCGTCAGCAAAAACCCCGTAATTTCAAATAGATACAGCCCCGGGAGGCAATCCCGGGGTTTTTTTCGTTTGACAAGGTCCTTGCCTTGATATAGCTTATTGTAAAAGGGCCCATCTTTTGCAAGGAAGCTTGCATTATATTCGCTCGCTAACCCAGCAGCAAGCTGCGAGCAGTGTCTGCCTGTCCCGGAACGGCAGCAGGCAGCTCGCCATGCATTTTCAAGGAGGTGCTCATTGGATCGCTCGGCCAATTCAGGCAACAATAAGGTGTTCTTTCTGGTGCTGCTTGTCGTGGTCCTCGGCGGTATCGCTTTTCTTTTCTATCTCTTTCAGGGACACGAAGAGCCTTCTGAAGAGCAGAGGATAGTTTCGCGGAGCATAAAGATAGAGCTTCCGGAGGAGCCGCAAAAGACAAGGCACAATGAAGCGGGTCAGGCCGCCGAGAAGAAGGCGAAGGCCGCCCGAACGGTCACCGCACCGAAGGTCGAACCATCCCCTGCACCCCCGGCCACAGCAAAGGCGGTGGCCGCAAAGGTGAAGAAGGAGGAGAGAGGGCCGCAAAGGGCAAGGGCTTCAAAGACGCCTCCCATATTGAAGCCTTGGGCCGTCCACATAGCCTCCTTCAGGAACGAGAATGACGCAAGAAGGCTCGAGAGGGTGCTGGACAGGGCCGGTTATAATGCGTATGTCACAGTGTTTACCAGCAACGGCGTGAGGTGGTACAGGGTGAGGATCGGCTTCTACAGCACAAAGGAAGAAGGGGCCAAGGTGGCCGACGAGCTTGCCAGAAGGTTCAAGAAGCCGGGCGCATGGACCGTCAGACCCGCCCACAGCGAAGTCCTTGCGCACATGAAATGACTTGACGCACAGGGGCTCAGGACCTACAATATTTTATATATGGAAAGCACCTCTTCTCAGGACAGGTACGTCTTTATAGAAACCTTCGGCTGCCAGATGAATGACAACGACTCCATCCGGATGCTGGCGCTGCTTGAGGCCAACAGTTACCGCAAGACAGACAGACCGGAGGAGGCGGATCTCATACTGGTCAATACCTGCAGTGTGAGGGACAAGGCCGAGCAGAAGGTTTACAGCACCGTGGGCCGCTACAAGAGCCTAAAGGAGTCGAAGCCTGGGCTCATCATAGGGATAAGCGGATGCGTAGCACAGCAGGCCGGGGCCTCGCTGTTGAAGAGGATGCCTCATGTAGACATGGTGGTGGGCACCCACAACATACACCGCATCCCGGCCCTTGTAAACGAGGTTCTAGCTGGTCAGGGAAGGGTCGCTTCGACCGAGTTTGATGAGGCGCTCCACACAGAAGAATACTCTGCAAATTCAACAGCATTAAAAGGAAAGGTAAAGTGCTTTGTTAACATAATGAGGGGCTGCGACAACTTCTGTACCTATTGCATAGTGCCCTACGTGCGTGGACGTGAGGTGAGCAGGCCCGCGGGCGATATCCTTGGCGAGGTAAGGGTCCTGGCTGAAAACGGCGTAAGAGAGGTGACGCTTCTCGGGCAAAACGTAAACTCATATGACGGAGAGGTTACCTTTCCCGAACTCCTGAGAAGGGTTTCTGCAATAGACGGCATAGACAGGGTAAGGTTCGTGACCTCACACCCAAAGGACCTGTCCGAAGAGCTCATTCATCTCTTCGGCGAGGTGCCCGAACTCGCCCGCAGCATGCACCTTCCGGTTCAGTCGGGTTCGGACAGGGTGCTGGAGCGCATGAGGAGGGGATACACCGTCAGCGATTACGTCGCAAAGGTGCGGATGTTGAGGGACCTCTATCCTGATATGGCCATAACAACTGATGTCATCGTGGGTTTCCCGGGCGAGTCCGATAATGACTTTGAAGACACGCTCTCCCTCGTTAGGGAGGTTGAGTACGACGGCATGTTTTCATTCAAGTATTCGCCGCGCCCGGAAACCGAGGCCGCAGGCTACCCGGACCAGGTCCCAGATGAGACGAGGCAGGAGAGGCTTGAGCGCCTTCAATCGATACAGAAGGATATCACCTTGAAAAAGAATACTGCCATGGTGGGAAGGACCGTGAAGGTGCTCGCAGAGGGCCCAAGCAAGTCGGATGCTTCGGAGCTTACCGGGAGGACGTCGTGCAACAGGGTGGTGAACTTCCCTGGTGATGCAGCTCTTAAGGGAAGCATGGTGGATGTCTTAATAACCGAGGCCTATGCAAATTCCCTCAGAGGGATATGTCGGGCATAACAAAGGAAAGGAGTCTGCTATGCTGTTGGAGATGAGAGTCGCCGGACTCACCATAGACCCTTTTACAAATGCCCCTATCGTTATATTGAAGGATCTCGAGGAAAAAAACGCCCTTCCCATATGGATCGGGATACTCGAGGCCAGTGCAATAGCCGCTGAGATAGAAAAACTCAAGTTCTCGCGGCCCATGACGCATGACCTCCTCAAGGAGATCCTCGATCGCAGCGAAATCAGCGTCAAGAAGATAACCGTCAACGACCTCAAGGATAACGTATACTACGCTACGATCTACATGGAGAAGGACGGGGATTCCTACGAGGTGGATGCCCGGCCGAGTGACGCGATTGCGATAGCGCTGCGCATGAACTCGGCGATCTTCGTCGACACCAAGGTGCTGGACAAATCGAGGAGCATAGACCTGCGCAAGATGGATACCGGGGAGAAAGGAGGAGGGTCCCGCAACTGGCTGGAGCTCCTCGAGGAACTGTCTCCGGAAGCCTTTGGCAAGTACAAGATGTAAGACCCCTGCCACCAGCCGAGAGGCCTGTCTGCAGCCATCCGTGTTAACCAGTTACGCGATCGGGTAATCGACATGAACTCTGCGAATGACGGAACAGAGACCGCAAGGTTCTCGTTGCTTCAGGAATCTGACAGGACAGGCAAGGGCCGTTTCTACGACTCCTCCTTCATCTCTGAGTACGGCAGGCTCGAGGCCGTCCGTTCCGAAAGATACGGCATACCCTTCTCGATCGTGGTCCTGCATGTCGAGTCATTCCACGGCGGCAAGGTGCCAGACAAAAAGACACTTCTCGCCTTTCTCAAGACCCTTGTAAGGTCGGTTCACAAGGTCATAAGGAGCTGCGACATCACCGGCATACTCGGGGACAAGAGCATAATCATCCTGCTGCCCCATACAGACTACTTCGGCTCCCTGATAACCATCAAAAAGCTCTCCAGGGCACTGGAGTTTCTTACGAAGGAAGAGCCCCATGCATCCTTGTTTCTTTCACAGGCGACATTCCCCAAGGACGCAAGCGGGTTCGGGGAGCTGGTAAGCACAGCCACGGCGAGGATCTCCGAGAGGATACGGTCGCAGTGGGAGAAGCTCGAGCTGAGAAGTAAGCTCTTCTGGGAGACCGTTGCCGTTCTGACCGGCACGAACCTCGATCAGTCCGATCTATCCACCTTCGACGTCGGTCCTGACCACGATCTCGGCAACTCCTTCCTCCAAAGGATCAACGAAACCGTCCTCCAGGAGATAAGAAGAAAACCGGAAAAGAAGGGGATACTCTACATCGGCGCAAAGAAGATTTCAAAAGACCTTCCCATCGTGGACTCCCTGAACTCCCTCGGCAGGACCTCTACCAAGATATTCCTTGTAGGCGAGGGCAGACAGGCAGGGTGTGACGTAAAGAACGCCACCGCAATATACCTTGCGGACCACCGCCTTCTTACTACATACTTCACCCTCTTTCTCAGCGAGGACATGGCATACGGGCTGATTTGCAGGGAAAGCTGGGGGGATGCGCACAACTGCTTCCACACCTCTGACCCGTATGTCGTGGAGTCTCTCATAACCAAATTCCAGAGAGACTACACCCTCCAGGAGCAGCTTTGATGAAGGACGCAAAGAAGATACTCCTGGCCCTGAAGGACAAGGAGGCCGTCGAGGAATTTAAGGGGATCCTTGAGAAAGGTGGTTGGCGGGCCCTTACCGCCCAGAACGGGGTCAAGGCCATGGAGACGGCCCTCAAGGAAGACCTCGCCCTGATAGTAGCGGATCTCGATCTGCCGCTCATAGGCGGTGAACGCCTGTTCAGGATACTGAGGAACAACCCCCACACCTCAAGGCTGCCCTTTCTCTTCGTCTCCGACCCCCCGGCCTTGGAGATCAGGGGGTTCAGGCCCGGCACAGACGTCTACATCACCAGGCCGTTTCTGCGTGACGAAGTATACGGCAACATAAAAGAGATCCTGCTTGCAACCGATGAGCCGCACGACGACAAAGTGATACAGGGGAGGCTCTCGCAGGTCCCGCTCGTGGACATCATCCAGATGCTACACATGAACAAAAAGGAGGGCGTGCTTGTCGTCCGGTCGGACCGCGGCGGAACCGCGAGCGTGTTCATCAAAGAAGGGCGGATATACGACGCCAAATGCGCAGGTACCGAAAAGGAAAAGGCGCTATTCAGGATACTTACATGGAACGACGGCACATTCGAGTTCCGTCCCGTCCCGGTGGCGGTGCCGCCCAGGATACGCGGCACGACGGGACAGTTATTGATGGAGGCGATGCGCCAGCAGGATGAGTTCGAGAACTCCAAGGCCGCATTTCCGCCGGAGACATCCCTTCTCAAGACAGCCGTCGACACCTCCAAGCTTCCCGACGGACTCAAGCCCATAATGTACGAAATACTGAGCCTCGTCAGGTACTATCCCAGAGTCAAGGACATAGTGGACCGCTCGTCCTTCACGGACTACGAGACATACAGGACGATATCGAGCCTCCTCGATAGGGGGATACTTAAAGAGGTCGAGTCTGCGACACCGGACGCCGAAGGGGCTTGCGGGCCGATTTCGCCGACGCAGGCGCTCAGGATAAAGGAGAAGGTCGTCTCGCGCTGGTCCGATATGCTCGGCGTGGACTTCGGCAGGATATTCGTTGCCGCATCCTCCGGCTCACTCCTTGACGAGCTTGTTCTCGCCACGGGTGATATCCCGGGGTTCATGCAAGGCTCACCATCTTCCATCAATCCGGGAACGGAAGAGTATACCGCCGGGGGAAAGGCCATTGGGGAGATCGGGACCTTGAAACTCTACGGCGGCATGGATATAATATTCTTCGCCGTCCCGCTCGCCGACAAGATGGCCCCGCTTCTGAATGCCTTCTCGTCCAACCTGATCGGACTGATGCTTTTATGGGACGAGGACGACGAGGACGTGTTGAACGGCCTTGCGGCGATCAAGGACGAGGTCCTTTCAAGAAGGAGGGTTCCCGTCGTGCACATATACGGCGGAAAAGAGCAGCCTGACAAAACCGCTGCAAAACATTACAGGGATGCGCTGAAGATGAAGCAGGATGAAACGCTCTTTTCCCTGGCGCCCAAGGGCAGCGTCTTCAGAATCTTCAAGTCCTACTTCAACATGCTTCTGAAGGAGGACTACATCTCTTCCAGGGTCAGCTCCGCATGATAGACATGCACACCCATACGCTGCTTTCCGACGGAGCGCTCCTTCCATCGGAGCTTGTGGCAAGGGCTGGGGCCTGCGGATACAGGGCCGTTGCGGTCACCGACCATGCGGACCGTTCGAATATCAACGACGTCGTAAAAAAGACGATCGAGTTCGCCGAATCCATGAACCGGACCGGCACGGTGATCGTCGTAGCCGGCGTCGAGCTCACCCATATCCCGCCCTCGGATATAGGTCCGATGGTCGAAGAGGCGAGGGGGCTCGGGGCAGGACTCGTTGTCTTCCACGGCGAGACCATCGTCGAGCCTGTGGCCAAGGGGACAAACCTTGCCGCGATAGAGGCAGGCGTGGACATACTGGCGCATCCGGGACTCGTGACCGAGGCGGAGTGCCGGCTTGCCGCGCGTAACAACGTGCGCTTCGAGATAACCTCCCGCAAGGGACACGGCCTTACAAACGGACATGTGGCGCTGATGGCTAAACGGTTCGGCGTCAAGCTGGTCCTGAACACGGACGCCCACGGGCCGTCGGATCTTATAACAGTGGACCATGCGCTCAAGGTCGTACGCGGTGCCGGCCTTAATGAAGACGATTACGAGGTGATGAGAAAAAATGCCGAAGAACTCCTTGAAAAGGTGCGGGCTTAGGGTCGCGGCATCGCTGCTCTTCCTGTTCCTTGCGGCCGCATGGACAGACGCCGTCTGGGCGCAGCAGGACCGGAGGTGGGGCACATACCTCCACGACCCCCAGAGGACGAACGTAACGCCGCAGAGGATAAAGCTTCCGCCGGAAGAATCATGGACCGCAAGGCTTGCACCGCTTTTCAGGTTTCCAAAAAGGCGCGCAACCGAGGTCATAAGCCCGCCCATGATATACGACGGTGCGGTATACGTCGGATCGACCCGCGGAAGATTCTACTCCTTTGACCTCTCCACCGGCAGGCCCTTGTGGGAGTTCAAGCTCCCTTCCAATGTGGACGGACCCGCAACCGTCGTTGAAAAAATGGTCTGCTTCGGCACGATAGAGGGCGTTCTATACTGCCTCGAGCGCGCAACCGGCAAGGAACTATGGCACTTCAATTCACGCTCCGAGGTGCTCTCGGCCCCGGTGATAACCCCTGACACGGTCTACTTCACCTCCATGGACAACAGGGTGTACGCCCTGGACAGGTATACCGGCAAAAAACTCTGGTCGTACACCCATAGATCGTCTCATTATGTCATGCCGAGGCTTTACACATCACCAGCCGTCTCGCATCCAGATTCCGGCACGCGCATCTACGTACAGTTCGCCGACGGCTACCTCGTCTCGCTCGATACGGCCACCGGAAGGGAATTGTGGGTGAAGGACGTACTTGGCGGAAAACTCGACATCGATCATGCCAGAAGGACCCCGCTCGTGTACGGGGAGATGGTCTACGCCATAGACAGCAAGGGCTACATCCGGGCCTTCGACGCGAAAAGCGGCGCAGAAAGGATGAGGTTCGACATCATAAAGGCGGTCGATTTTGCCATACGGGGAAGGAATATCTACATAGTCGGCAGGAAACGGCTCGTAGCGCTCAACCGGAGGACGGGAAGGATACTCTGGACAAGCACGAACGAACACGGCACCCCCTATTCCATACTATCCTCCGGCCGGCATCTTTTCGTTCTCTCGAACCTGAGCTACGCCCCTTTCGGCATCGAACACCTCGAAAGGACATACGGATACATCACGGCCTATTCGATCACCGACGGCGAGGAGGTATGGGGAAGGAGGCTGGGGTCCGAGCTCTGGAGCAATGCCGCCGTCTCTGAGGGCTACATAGCCCTCGTGACCACAAAGGGGAGGTTAAAGGTGTACGGTATGGACCAGGCTGACTGAGATCCATGGAAAAAAGACTGAATATAGCCTTTTTCTGGCATATGCATCAGCCAGTGTACAAGGATCCGCTGACAGATGAATACGTACTGCCATGGGTGCTCCTTCACGGCACCAAGGACTACTATGACATGGCCGCGATACTCGAGGAGTTCCCCTCCATACACCAGACATTCAACCTTGTCCCCTCGCTCATCAGGCAGCTCGAAGACTATACGTCCGAGGACGTAAAGGACAGGTACAGGGCCGTAAGCCTCAAGGACGCGGAATCGCTGACCAGGGATGAGAGGCTCTTCATGCTGGAGCGTTTCTTTCAGTCCAATTGGGACACTATGATAAGGCCCTTGGAGAGGTACTGGGAGCTTCTGAAAAAACGCGGCTTCTCCACGACCGCTGGGGAGCTGGAGACCGCGTTGAGGTACTTCTCGGACCAGGACTTCCTCGATCTTCAGGTGCTCTTCAACCTCGCGTGGATCGACCCGATGCTGAAGGATAGGGACCCTTTCCTGGCCTCCCTGGCGGCAAAGGGGAAGGGGTTCAGCGAGGATGAGAAAAGGCGCCTTCTGGCCAAGCAGATCGAGATAATAAGGATGATAATCCCGGAATACAGGAAGCTCAAGGACCAGGGTACCATAGAGCTCACGACATCCCCTTTCTACCACCCCATCCTGCCTCTCCTGTGCGACCACCGCTCCGCCAGGGAGGCCATGCCCGGGGTTAAGCTGCCTTCAAAGGGATTTTCCCACCCGGAGGACGCCCTTGAGCAGATAAGAGAGGGGATACGTCTCCACAGCGAGACCTTCGGCGATAGGCCGCGCGGCATGTGGCCGCCCGAGGGCTCGGTGTCGACCGATATCCTCCCCATGATCAGGGAACAGGGAATAGAGTGGATAGCCACGGATGAAGAGATACTCTCGCATTCGCTCGGAATACCGGTAAGGCGGGATCCCGAGGGGCACTCAATGGATACCACCCTCTACAGGGCCTACTCGATCGAAGCGGACGGGGGGCCGCTTCGTGTGATATTCAGGGACAAGGTTCTCTCGGACCTGATCGGGTTCGAGTACGCAAGGTGGGGGGCCGAAAGCGCGGTGGATGACTTCATAAGCAGGCTCTCTGTCATATACGATCTCACGGCCGGTGATCCGGACTCCCATCTCGTAAGCATAATACTCGACGGAGAGAACGCATGGGAGTATTACAGGAACGACGGCAGGGACTTCCTTTCAGCGCTCTACTCAAGGCTCGAAGATGACGGGAGGTTTCGCTGCGTGACCGTAAGCGAGTTTCTCTCGGACCTCAACCCTTCCGCCGTGGGAAACCTCAAGAGACTTTACAGCGGCTCCTGGATAAACCACAACTTCAAGATATGGATCGGTCACGTGGAGGACAATACCGCATGGGACCACATAAGCGAGACACGGGAGGTCCTTTGCGAGCACCAGCGGGCCGCCGGTTCAACACCCATAGGTGAACAGAGGCTCAGGGAGGCATGGGATGCCATATACGCGTCTGAGGGAAGTGACTGGTTCTGGTGGTACGGTGACGAACACGCCACCATGAGCGAGCACGACTTCGACAACCTCTTCAGATCGCACCTCAAGAAGGTATATACCCTTATAGGCAGGGATTATCCGCCCGTGCTGGACATACCGATAATATCCGAAGAGAGGGGGTACAGGCCGGCAAGGATACCGACGGGCTTCATAACCCCCGTCTTCGACGGCGAGATAACAAACTACTTCGAGTGGCTCGGGGCGGGCAGGCTTGAGCGTATCAACATAAGCGGTGCGATGCACGGGGAAGGTGAGCCCAAGGGGCTCCTCGGCGGCATCTCGTACGGCTTCAACCTCGAAAGGATCTTTTTCCGCCTCGACTATCTCAAGGAGCTCACCCCTTACCCAGAAAGATGGAGCTTCACCATAAACTTTCTTCATCCCAGGCCAATGAAGGCCGTAATTCATGTGGAGGGCAGGAACTCGAGCGGCAGGCTCCTTGAGAGGACGAACGGCGGGACGGGGTGGACCGAGAAGGGGGCCATCGAGGAGCTCGCATCAAACGATGTGGTGGAGATAGGTATACCCTTCGAGTCCCTCGGGGCAAAGGGCGGCGACGAGTTGAGCCTCTTCATAGACGTGGATGCCATCGAGAAGGGGTTCGAGAGGTGGCCCGCCCGCGGCTTCCTGATCGTTGACGTGCCCACCGAGGACTTTGAGCTCCACCATTGGATGGTGTGACCATGGAAAGACTTACGCCGGCCATGAGGCAGTACTTCGAGATAAAGGCAGAGCACGAGGACGCCATACTCTTTTTCAGGATGGGCGACTTCTACGAGATGTTCTATGAAGACGCCAAGCTCGCCTCAGGGATCCTCGGCATCGCGCTCACCTCGCGCGACAAGCAGCGCAGGATCCCCATGTGCGGGGTGCCTTACCACTCCGCATCGTCGTACATATCCAGGCTCGTCAGGGAAGGCCACAAGGTCGCGATCTGCGAGCAGGTCGAAGACGCCTCTGCTGCAAAGGGCATAGTCCGGCGGGCCGTAACCAGGATCATAACCCCCGGCACAGCGGTAGAGGATGAACTTCTGGAATCAAAGAGCAACAACTACATTGCAGCAGCCTCGGTAGCGCAGGGAGCCTCTGCGAGGGCAAGTACTTGCTGCGGTTTCGCTTACATGGATGTCACCACGGGCGAGTTCAGGGTGACGGACCTCGAAGGGATCGACGCTTTGATGGACGAGCTCAAGAGGGTTCAGCCGTCGGAGCTCGTCCTGCCGGAGTCGCTCTCCAGGCTTCCACTGCTCAACGGCTATCTTTCCAACTCGAACGATTCTTCCATAAAGAACACGACCTCTCTCGGGGACTATGACTTTCTTCACGGGGTGGCGCTCGACCGTCTCCTCGAGCACTTCGGCGTCACATCGCTCGACGGCTTCGGCTGCGGGGGGATGAAAGAGGGGATAAAGGCCGCCGGGGCCCTTCTTCACTACGTAAGGGAGGTCCAGAAGGCCGGCCTGCAGCACGTAAAGAGGTGCATCCCTTACTACCCGAAGAGTTTCCTCGTCATCGACCACTCGACGAGAAGAAACCTCGAGATCCTGGAGAATGCCAGAACGCTCGAAAGGAAGGGGAGCCTCCTCGATCTACTCGACAGGACCCGCACATCCATGGGGGCAAGAATGCTCAGGAACTGGCTCACCTATCCGCTCGTCGATGTGGAGCAGATACGGAAACGGCTCGATTCGGTGGAGGAGCTGCTCTGTGACAGGATGAGGCGCGAGGAGATCAAGAGGGTGCTTGCTGGCATATACGACCTCGAAAGGCTTACCGGCAAGATTTCCATAGGGGTGGCGGGACCAAGGGACCTGGTCTCCCTTGCCGAATCCCTGGAGTCGGTCGCCGTGCTGAAGGCCTGCATGAAGGGGTTCCTCTCCCAGCGGCTCTCACACATAGCGCATTCACTCGACGAGGTCCCTGAGGTTACGGATCTCATAAAGAGGTCCATAAGCGACTCGCCACCGGCGGTCACGAGGGACGGGGGCTTCATAAGAAAGGGGTACTCGAAGGAACTCGACGAGCTCCGCGCCGTAAGCTCCGGCGGCAAGGACTGGCTTGCCCGCCTGGAGGCCGACGAGAGGAGGAGGAGCGGAATACAGAACCTGAAGGTCAGGTACAACAAGGTCTTCGGCTACTACATAGAGGTGACCAAGACGAACCTCGCCAACATCCCCTCCGACTACATAAGAAAGCAGACCCTCGTCAACGCCGAGCGCTTCATAACCCCGGAGCTCAAGGAGTGGGAGGCAAGGATACTCAACGCCGAGGAGAAGTCCCGCGAGCTCGAGCTCAGGCTCTTCGGCGAGATAACGGCCGAGGTCTCGAGTTACATATCCAGGATACAAAGGACGGCCGGGCTTATAGCCACGCTCGACGTGCTCACATCATTCGCAGACGTTTCGGAGGAGATGAATTACACAAGGCCCGAGATAAACGACGGCGACGCCATCGTCATAGAAGAAGGAAGACACCCGGTGATAGAGAAGAACTCAACCGACGGCTTCGTCTCCAACGATCTCCGGCTCGACACGGAAAACGAGCAGATACTCATACTCACAGGGCCCAATATGGCCGGCAAGTCCACCTACATAAGGCAGGTGGCCCTCATAGTGCTGATGGCCCAGCTCGGATGTTTCGTCCCGGCAAGGAGGGCCGTGGTGGGTGTCGTGGACAGGATATTCACCAGGGTCGGGGCCTCGGACGACATATCGAGGGGACAGAGCACCTTCATGGTCGAGATGAACGAAACCGCGAACATACTCAACAACGCCACCTCCAAGAGCCTCATAATCCTCGACGAGATAGGACGTGGTACTTCGACCTTCGACGGACTCAGCATCGCATGGGCCGTGGTGGAGTATATCCACGACCATCCCGGGCTGCGCGCCAAGACACTCTTTGCAACCCACTACCATGAGCTCACGGAGCTCTCCTTGACAAAGGAAAGGGTCAAAAATTATAATATGTCGGTAAAGGAATGGGAGGACAGGATAATATTCCTGAGGAAGATCCTGCCCGGAGGGGCGAACCGAAGCTATGGCATACAGGTGGCAAGGCTCGCGGGCATGCCCGAGCCTGTCATAGACAGGGCCAGGGAGGTCCTGGCCAACCTGGAGAAGACGGAGCTGAACGAGGCCGGGCTGCCGAGGATCGCCAGATGCGGCAACCGGGCTGGAGACAACGGCGGGCAGATGAACCTCCCGCGTCTTCTCGGCTCGGTCGAGGGCGCCAAGGACGACCCTGTAAAGGATGAGCTGACTGGACTCGACCTCGACAGGATCACCCCGCTGGAGGCCCTAAACATACTGAACAAGCTAAAAGGGATGCTCAACGATTAAGGTGTCTTCTTTCTCAAACATAAGGCTCTTCGGTAAACCCCTCTTTCTGGTCCCTCTCCTGCTCTTCACAATCTTACAGACCCATGCCGGCGCCGGAACCGGCATGAACCGCGTCAACAGCATACGTCACTGGTCCGCCGAGAACTACACAAGGGTCGTCATCAACCTCGACCGGAAGGCCGAATACTCGTACCGTCTCCTCAGAAAGGACCCTTCCATCAACAAACCGCGGCGGTTCTACGTCGACATAAAGGACGCCCAGATGGGCAAGGACCTCAAAAGGTCCGTTCCCATTGACGACGGTCTCCTCAAGATGGTACGGGCCGGGCAGTACGACAAGAGGACCGTCCGGGTCGTCCTCGACATAAAGACCATAGAGGACTACAAGATATTCCCCCTGACGGGACCGGACAGGATAGTTATAGACATACTGGGGAAGGGGGCGAGGCACGGTGGAAAAGGGCCGGCGTCCGTTCACGGCGCAAAGAAAGAGGGGAGGCGTTCCGGTAAGAAAGGCTACGAGATCAGGACCATAGTCATAGATCCCGGACACGGTGGAAAGGATCCCGGGGCCATAGGGAAAAGGGGGCTCAAGGAAAAGGTCGTAACGCTCAAGGTGGCCAAGATGCTTGAAAAGGAGCTTTCAAAGAGGCTCGATGCGAAGGTGCTCCTTACGAGGAAAAAGGACGTCTACCTGTCCCTTGACGAAAGGACGGCGATAGCGAACACCAAGGAGGCCGACCTCTTCGTGTCCATCCACGTAAATGCGAGTCCAAGGAGGTCGGCTTCGGGGATAGAGACATACTACCTCGGCTCCACACAGGACAAGGAGGCCATGCGGGTTGCGGCAAGGGAGAACTCCTCCACCACCGAGGAAATGAACGATATACTCCAGTTCATACTGAGAGACCTGGAACGCTCAGGCAACCAGAAAGAGTCGATCAGGCTCGCCACAAGCGTGCAGGAGGAGCTCTCCAGGAACCTCAAGAAAAAGTACAAGGGTGTGAAGAGCAACGGCGTGAAGGGCGCGCTCTTCTATGTGCTCGTAAACTGCAACATGCCGAGCATACTCGTGGAGGTCTCTTTCGTAAGCAACCCCAAGGAGGAGAAGCGGCTGAGGAGCGACAAATACCTGAGGGCGATCTCAAAGGGGATCGCCGCGGGCATCGTGAAGTATATAAACGGCAACGGGCCTGTATAAGGGGCGGAACGATCCATGAACGAACCGTTACAGATGATAAGCGCCTGTGCGGGCGACCGCTCCGGGCTGGCGGACAGGGTAAAGGAATGCATTCGGCTCAAGGAGGATGAGCTGAAAAAAAGGCACCGCACCCCTGCCCCGGGTATGGAGATAACGCACGCCTACACGGCCTTCATGGACGATCTCCTGAAGGCCCTTTTCAACTCCCTTTCCGCAGAGTTCGGCACGGGTAGCGACACCGCGCTTGTAGCCCTTGGAGGCTACGGCAGGGGAGAGCTCAACATCCGTTCCGATATCGATCTGATGCACCTTTACCCAAGGCGTATAACCCCGCGGATCGAAGAGCTCACACAGAAGATGCTCTATGTCCTCTGGGATGCCGGGCTGGACGTGGGGTTCAGCATAAGGAGCGTAAACGAGTGCATAGACCTGGCCATGGTGGATCTGAAGACCAAGACCTCGCTCCTTGACGCGCGCTATCTGACGGGCGACGAGGGACTCTTTGCTAAACTGATCGACATGGTTGACAAGAGGCTTTTCTCCGGCAAAGAGCTCAGGAGGTTCATAGATGAGAAGCTCGAGGAGAAAAGGATCAGGCATGAAAAATACGGCGGATCGGTCTACCTCCTTGAGCCGAATGTCAAGGAAGGCGAGGGGGGGCTCAGGGATCTGCATGCTGCAAGCTGGATAGTAAGGGCAAAGAACCGCTGCCGGTTCGAGCCGGTGGAGATGGGGCTCCTCGGCGAGGTGGAAAGGATGTCGCTCGACCGATCGGTCGACTTCCTCCACTGGGTGCGAAACGATCTTCACCTCGAGACCAGGACAAAAAAGGACCAGTTAACCTTCGACCACCAGGAGAGGATCGCACGGCTTATGGGGTACAAAGACATAGGGGACGAACTGGGTGTGGAGACGTTCATGCGCCAGTACTACCTGCACGCCTCGAACATAAACAACCTCTCCTCGCTCATCATCTCCAGGTGCCTCGATGTCCGGAAGGCGGGACAGCCCTCCGGACGACGCAAGGAGGTGGACCGGAACTTCTACGTCGAGGATGGACACCTTTCGGCCGCCTCGGACGCTGTCTTTGAAAGGGAGCCTGAGGCGATCATGAAGGCATTTGAGTACGCGCAGGCCCTGAAGGTGGAGATCGACAGGCACACGAAGGACCTCATACTCGCAAACCTACACATGATAGACGACCGGTTCAGGACCTCCGCTCCGGTGAATGAATCCTTCCTCAGGATGCTGGCCGGAAGCGGCATATACAGGGTGCTGTCGGAGATGCACCGCCTCAAGGTGCTTGAAAGGTACATACCCGAGTTCGGAGCCATAACCTGCAAGGTGCAGCACGACCTTTATCACATCTACACTGTCGACGTTCACTCGCTCTTCGCCGTAAGGGAACTGGACAGGCTCAGGGAGGAAAACCGCGAGAGGTTCGGTCTCCTTGCGCAGATCCTTGACGAGATGGGCTCACCGGAGATCCTCGTCCTCGGCGTACTTCTGCACGATATCGGCAAGGCCATGGGCAAGGGACACGCCGAGAAGGGCGCAAAGCTTGTACCCGAGATATGCAGCCGTCTCGGGTTGAACGAAGACGACGGCGCCCTTCTGCGCTTCCTCGTAAAGCACCACCTGATCCTCGCCGACACTGCGCAGTACCGTGATCTTCACGACGAAAGGCTCATAATAGAGTTCGCACGAAAGGTCGGTGACATAGAGAGGCTCCAGATGCTCTATCTCCTTACCTTCGCCGATGTAAGGGCCGTGGGGGCGGAGGTGTGGAGCGACTGGAAGGCAGCGCTCTTTCAGGAGCTGTACTTCAAGGCCATGACAGTCCTTGAAAGGGGAAGCTTCGAGGTGGAGGACGCAGGGGCCAAGATAGAGAGGATGAAGCGTAAGGTCAATGAGCTTGTAAGGGACGAGATAAGCGAAGAAGAGGTCGACATATACTTCGGCCTGCTGCCGCGGAGGTACTTTCTTTCAAACGACCCCGAATCCGTTGCGAGACACCTCAAGACCGTGAGAGAACTCGGCTCCAGGCCATGTATAATGGAGGTAAGGCAGGTGCCTGAAAGGGACTATACGGAGATCATAGTCTGCACCCTCGATGTCCATGGGCTTTTTTCCACCATCACCGGCGTTATGACGGCGAACTCCGTAAACATCCTCGGCGCGCAGATAAATACGCTCTCAAACGGCATGGCACTCGACATCCTTCAGGTCAAGAACCTCTACGGCGGCCTTCTGACCGATGAATCGAAGCTGAGAAAGATCGAGAAGGACCTTACGGACACGCTGACCGGGAGGGTGCGCGTCAAGGATCTCGTCGGCAGGATCAGGCCCTCCATCCTCGACATGAAGATGAAGCCCGAGGTGCCTACGAGGATCGCGGTGGACAACGAGGTATCGGAGGTATTTACGGTGCTCGATATACACACGCAGGACAGGATCGGCCTCCTCTACAAGATAACCTCGACCCTCACCGAAATGGGTATATACATATACATTGCGAAGATATCGACGAAGGGCGACAGCGCGGCGGACATATTCTACATCAAGGACATCTTCAGCCAGAAGATAAGGGATCCGCAGGCAGTAAAGAAGATCAAAGACGCACTTTACAAGGCGCTGGGCTGATCCGCAATGGCCTTTCCAAGAGACAGAGAGAAGACGACAGGCAGGCAGCTCCTTACGGAGTACCTCGACGCCATCGTGGCTGGAAGAGGCCTTTCTGAAAACACGCGTACCGCCTATGGCCGCGACATTTCAAGGTATCTCGACTACATTGAAAAGATAGGCAAAGGGCCTGAGGCGGCTTCGCCCGAGGATCTGAGCGGATTCCTGCTGTACCTCAAGAAGGGCGGCCTGTCGAGTCGTTCTTATACGAGGGCCATGGTGGCCGTAAGGGGGTTCTACAGGTTTCTCCAGAAAAGGGGGATGATCGAGGCATCGCCGTGCGAACTCGTAGATCTTCCGAGAGCGTCAACGAGGCTGCCGGAGTACCTTTCGATCGAGGAGGTGGACCGCCTTCTTGAAAGCGTCGACACCGCCACCGGGACCGGACTCAGGGACAAGGCCATGCTGGAGCTGCTCTACGCCGCCGGACTCAGGGTAAGCGAGCTCGTTGGGCTCGGGCTGAACGACCTCAACCTCCAGACGGGCTGCATAAGCGCATTCGGAAAGGGCGGAAAGACAAGGCTTGTGCCCATCGGACAGGCGGCCATGATGTGGCTCAAACGTTACATCGACGAGGGCAGGCCGCGGATATTGAAGGGCCGGAGCTCCACGCGGCTCTTCGTCACCAACCGCGGCGGCGCAATGACCAGGAAGCACTTCTGGCACATAATCAAGAAGTACGCAGTCCTTGCCGGCATCGACCGGGAACGGGTCAAACCGCACATAATAAGGCATTCATTCGCCACACACCTGCTCGAAAGGGGCGCCGACCTGAGGGCCGTCCAGGAGATGCTCGGGCACGCCGATATCTCCACCACGCAGGTATATACCCACGTGAGGACGGAGAGGCTCAGGTTGCTGCACAAAAAGCACCACCCGAGGGGATAGGGAGGCACGGCCGCCGCCACCACACCGCACAGCCCAGCGCCACAAAATGTAACATAATATCCATTATGCGACATAAAGATGGGGTGTTTATGGGGGCGCATCAGCACATCAAGCGGCCGGCGACAGAGGGGGCTTACTGTGAGGCACGCGCGCTTACTCTATTATAACGTTAGTAAGTGTCCTCTTCACCCCTTCGACGGACTGAATCTTCTTGATCACCACGTCACCAAGAACCTTGAAGCTCGATGCGGCCACGAGCACTATCACATCATACGGCCCGGTCACCGTCTTTGCGTCAGTCACTCCACCGATCTTCATGATCCTTTCAGCCACGTCCGCTGACTTGCCGTGTTCGCATTCAACGAACACGTATGCTTGAACCGACATCACATACCTCCGTGTGGTTGAAGATGCAAGGGCCGTGCGCCCGACCGGCGCCCCGGCGCGACAGGCGTTGCCCGGAAAGTGCATGGGTCGACTCCGCAATTATACCACAGAAAGGCGGCTCGTGGTTCCCAAAGGAAGATCAAAGCCGTTATCGCCGGCAGGCTGCCTGTTCGAGAACCGCATGGCGCACGGATTCCTAATACGTGTGCCGGATCTTCAGATTACCCCGAGTGTTATTAAGGTATTACTTGAGATATTCGAGCTAATACTTTGAAACAAAAGGTATTTACATCACCTGGAACCCTTACCGAAGATTGCGACCTTTATGGTTCTCACCAGGATGTGGAAGTCAAGCACCGGTGTGACGTTCTTGATATAGTAAAAGTCGTACTTGAGCTTTTCCAGGGCGTCCTTCTCCGAGGAGCCGTAAGGGTAATTCACCTGGGCCCACCCTGTTATACCCGGCTTCACCGAATCACGCAGTGAATAATACGGTATCTTTGTCTTCAGCCGCTTGATGAACTCGGGGCGCTCCGGTCTCGGCCCGATAAAGCTCATTTCGCCTTTCAGCACGTTCCATACCTGTGGTATCTCGTCCAGCCTGAGCTTCCTTATTATCCTGCCAACACGCGTCACGCGCGGGTCATTTTCAACAGCCCAGACGGCTCCCTCCTTCTCGGCATCCTGCCTCATTGAACGGAATTTTACGAGATCAAATGTTTTCCCGTACAGCCCCTCGCGCTTCTGCCTGTAAAAGACAGGCCCCCTTGATTCGAGTTTTATTGCGGCTGCAATGATAACCATGACAGGCAGTGTCGCAATGATGCACATGAGTGAACAGGTGATATCCAGCATCCTCTTTACCCTATGATTATAGAAGCTCCTCTTCACACCGAGTATGGGGGTGTTGACGAACCAGAGGTCGCTTAAAAACTCCACCGGCACCTTCCCTGTCACCTCCTCGTAGAAGCCCGGCATGTCGTAGACCTGGACGCCTTCCATCTTGGAGTGGAGCACGCACTTGAGAAGCTCCGGATCCCTCGGGTGCGTAATCGTTATCACTATGGAGTCCACCTTGTGGTGTGTCACCATCTCATCCAGCACAGTGAAGTCACCCAGGATCTCGGGGGAGTTCACGACACCGCTTGTGCGCTCGTCATCTATGAACCCCACAACATCGAACCCCTTGTTATCCTTTATCAATCTGTAGATCGTCATGCCAGCACGTCCGGCCCCGACTATGAGGATCTTCCTCGGCCTTTCGAAAAAACTCCTGAAGGCCCATTCAAGGCCGATCCTCCATGCATATGTGAAGACGACTATCTTGGCCGCGGTCATAGCAAAGACCACCCTGCCCGTCTTGAGCGACGGAAGGAAGTAGAAGGCGATGACCACGGCGGTGGTTGCTACTGAGAAGCCAACAAAGTATCTGAACAGATAGCGCGCAGAGCTGAACGGGATATCGAAGTCGTAGAGGTCGGTCATGTAGAAGGTGAAGATGTATATGAAGGTGAAGACCAATGTGCCGAGCAATGTCGGCTGTATGTATTCTTCGATAAAAAGCCCGAATCTCAGGTACGGTGATGCGAAATAGGCTATGGAGATGAGCAGGGCATCACCCATTGCCAGGAGTATCTTTTTTCTGGGCAGGTGTTTCAACATGTAATAGATACCCGGTTGTCAGTATGCGGTGTCCGGTTTCAGGTCGGGGCGGAAGACACGATGAACGGAATGTAAGAAGATTCTCTCAGCCAGCTATTTTATTCTCACCATCTTCCTGCATCCATCCGTGGACGTCAACCTGAAGACCGAGAGGTTCGGGACCTCGATGGTTTTATAGAGGTTCAAAGGGAGATCATTGAAGTGCAGGTACAGGCATCTTATGACCGCGACATGTGTCACGGCCAGACACGGTACGCCGGGCGTGCGGGCGAGTATCCTCTCCACCCCCTCAAGCGCCCTCCTCCGGAGTTCATCCAGGGTCTCCCTGCCCTCCAGTCTCAGGTCCGCGGGTGTCTTTAGCCATGTATTATACTCCTCGGGGAAGCTCTTCGCAACTTCGTCCTCACTCATCCCCTCCCACGGTCCCATCCTGATCTCGGTGAGGCGCTCTTCTACCACGATCTCCTTTTTGATACGGCTGTTCAGTATGCGGGCCGTCTGCACGGCCCTCCGGATGGGGCTCGTGTACACGGCGTATACGCCCCAGCCGCATACAGCCTCGGCCATCTCTTCGGCCTGCCTGCGCCCCTCTGCGGTCAACCCCTCATCGCTCCGTCCGGCGTATATCCTCATCGCATTTGAATGTGTCCGGCCGTGGCGTACGAAGTATATCGTCCCCTCACCCGTCTCAACCATGATATTCTCTTTAAAGGCCCCGCCAGTCACAGCCCGGGCCACTCCCTGTTCGCCCTTGCGTAGTTTTCGAGCGTTCCTATATCCATGAGGTACTCCTTGATTTCATAGCCGTACATCCTGCCCACGAGCTTGGGCAGCACGTCGAAGCCGAAGTCAACCGGCTCCTTCCTCGGAATGTAGTCGAAGATCTCACGGGAGGCTATGTATATACCGGCGTTGGCAAGGTCCGACCGGGGCTCCGCCGGCTTTTCGACGAAGGAGCCTATAAGGCCGTCTTTCCCGAGCTCCGCGATACCGCACTCCCGCGGCCGGTTCGTTCTGAAAAGCCCCATGGTCAGTACCCCCTTGTGCCCGAGATGGAACTCCACCATCCTGCCGAGGTCCACGTTCGTGAGGTTGTCGGCGTAGGCTATGATAAAGCACCTCTGGCCCGCAACGAACTCCCTGTTTGCGAGCACAGTGCCCGCACTCCCGAGCAGTCTCCGCTCGTGGAAGACGGTTATGTTCAGGCCCGTGGTATCGTCGGCTATGAACCCCTCTACCTTTGGTGCAAGGTGATGGGTATTGATGAGGACATCCGTCACACCGTGCATCTTGAAGAGGTTGAGCCATATGGCAAGAAGCGGGGTGCCTTTTACAGGCACGAGGCATTTAGGTATGTCGTCGGTCAGCGGCCTCAGCCTCGTCCCCCTGCCTGCTGCGAGCAGAAAGGCCTTTACTTCCACTCATAACCCCTCACGTTGAAGATCACCTTGCTGCCGTCCCTGCTCAAAAGGAAGGGAAGCTCCCTGTACCCCCCAAGGGCCTCGCGCACGGCGTTCTGCCGCTCCCTGGGACAGTAAAGGAGTAGAAACCCGCCCGAACCGGCACCGGCGATCTTCCCCCCCAAGGCGCCGGCCTCGATGGCCCTGTCGTAGAGTGCGTCTATGGCCGGGGTGGTCACGTTGGATGCGAGCTTCTTCTTTGCCTCCCAGCCGCGGTGCATGAGCCCTCCTATCTCGTCGAGCGAGCCCTTCAATACGTGTTCCCTGGCCTCGTAGGCCAGGTCACGGAGCACCTCCAGTTCCGCTGTCCTCTCAGAGATGTTGTTCTTCTGCTCGGTCAGGACCTCCGAGGAGCTGCGCGTCCTGCCCGTAAAGAAGACGAGCAGGTTGGAGACGAGCCTGCGTTTCTCCTCGTCGCTCAGGTCGAGCCTTTCTGTTCCGATCGAGCCGTCCTTGCGGAACTCGAAGAACCTCAGCCCGCCGAAGGCGGCGATGTACTGGTCCTGCACGCCTATGGGTTTTCCGAGGATGTCGATCTCGATCTCGCAGGCCTCCCGGGCGAGCCTTTCGAGAGGTACCTGCTCGCCCTGGTACGCGTAAAGGGCGTTCAGGAGCCCTACCGTCACGCTGCTCGAAGAGCCGAGCCCGCTGCCTTCGGACGGCACATCGGCAAGGGTGGTGATCTCAACGCCCTCTCCCACCCCGGTCCTCCTCATGGCCTCGCGCACGAGCTCATGGTGTATCTCGTCCACGCTGTCAACGATCTCTTTCCTGGAGTAATTTATGTAGATCTTCTCGTCGAACCTCTCCTTTACTATGACGTATATGTATTTGTCGATGGCGAGGCTCAACACCGCGCCGCCGCGTTCCAGGTAGAACTCCCTGAAGTCGGTCCCGCCTCCGAAGAGGCTGATCCTCAAAGGTGTCTGCGTGATGATCATTTATCCTCCTTCACACCCGCGGCCCTTCTCACAACCCCCATCTCCTTCATCTTCCGTTCCGCGTAATCGAGGACGTCGTCTATGTCGACCTGCCTCATGAGCCAGTCCCTGTAATCCCTCACACTCTTTTCAGGGGTGTACCTCGGCTCCCAGCCGAGTGCCTTGAGAGCGCTGATGTCCGATATGATGTGACGGGTGTCGCCGAACCTGTATTCACGGGCCATCCTGGGCTCCATCTCCTCTTTTCCGAAGACCTTTCTGACGATGCGGTCGAACTCCTTTACCGTATACGGCCTCCCTCCACCGACGTTGAAGACACGGTAGTCCGCCTCGTCCTTTTCGAGGACCAGCAGGTTCGCCGCGACGACATCGTTTATGTTGACGAAGTCCCTTATCTGGTTGCCGTCCTCGTAGATCGATGGCTGCCTGTCGAAAAAGTAGCTGAGAGAGAATATCCGGCAGGCACCGGAGTATGCATTATAGAAGGACTGCCTCGGTCCCTGCACGATCGAGTACCTCATCGCCACCGTGGGGATGTTGTAGCGCCGCCCTATGTTCAGTGCTATCAGCTCCTGAGTGTACTTCGAAAGGGCGTACTGGTTCTGGGGGTTGAGCCTCGATTCGTCGGTGGGTTGTGGTTCGAGCACACCGCCGCATTCGGGACAGCGGTGGTCCCACTCCCCTCTGCTCAATGCCTCGGCCGAACGGATGTCCGGGTAGTGGATGGACCCGTCCTTCGGACACCTGTACCTTCCCTCCCCGTAGACGGCCTGGGAGGATGCGACGACGACCTTTTTAAGGGGGATCTTCCGCTCCACCGCCACCTCGTAGAGTAGCGCCGTACCCACGCTGTTTACGTGGAAAAATTTTGAAAAATCGGGGAGGTAGTCCTGATAGGCGGCGAGGTGGAAGACCGTGTCGACCCCGGCAAGCGATCTTTCCCAGGCGGCCTTGTCCCGTACATCCCCCTCTATCACCTCGGCCTCGTCCGGGATGTAGTCCGGCCTGCCCTTCAAGTGGACCGGCTTTGAAAAGTTGTCCAGGATCCTGACCGAGCATCCTTCTCTTATCAACGCGTCGACCGTATGCGACCCTATGAAGCCCGCGCCTCCTGTGACGAGGACGGTCCGGCCCTTGCGGGCTCTGGTGTCGGATTTGTTGTTCATATCCTTTCCTTTGTCCCTATCTCTTTAGGAAAACTTCGATTTGTTGACTGTCTCGGCATTGCGAGCGCAGCGAAGCGCTTTACCGGGAAGAGATTTTTAAGATCACCTCAACCTCTTTTAATAAAATCAAGCGCCAGAGACCACCCCGGCCGTCGGACCGCCGCGCTGCCTCCTCAGCGGATTTTAACTCACCGCCTCGGGCGCCCCCAACATCGTTTTAACCCGTCTTTTTATCTCGTCGAGCTCCTTCTCGTCGGGGATGTAGTTGACCTTGATCTTTTCCACGGGCAGATCGAACCGGCACCTCCTGAGCGTGTCTTCCACAAGGTCTATGCTCTGACCTCCCCAGCCGTAGGAACCGAAGGCAAGTCCCACCCTTTCTTTGGGGGCAAGCCCCTTCAGGTAGGTCAGAAATGCGGCGACCGTTGGGAGCATGTTGTTGTTCAATGTCGGTGAGCCGACGCAGATGTACTTCGCATCGACCAGCTCGGTCATGATGTCCGAGATGTGGTTGGTCGCCAGGTTGGCCATCGTCACCTTCACCCCTTCTTCTTCGAAGGCCCTGTAAATCGTCTCCGCTATAATCCTGGTGGAGTTCCACATGGTGTCGTATACGATGATAGCCTTCTCAGATGTCCTGTTGTTGGCCCATCTATGGTAACCCGCCGTGATCTCACTGCAATATGACCGCCAGATTATCCCGTGGGCGGGTGCGATCAGTTCAAGTTCGTAATCGGACACCGCCTCCAGGGCCTTGCAGACCTGCTTGCCATAGGAAAGGACGATATTGGCGTAGTATTTCTTCGCCTCCTCCATGACGAGCCACTGTTCGATCTCGTCATCGAATCTTTCATACGTCGCCAGGTGCTGTCCGAAAGCGTCGTTCGAGAAAAGGATCCCGGAACCCTCATCGTATGTCATCATGGAGTCGGGCCAGTGGACCATTGGCGTCAGAATGAACCTGAGATCCTTTGTTCCAGTGCTCAGGCTGTCCCCGGAGGACACCTCCTCGACCCTCCACTCCCTTTTGAAGTGGCGAAGCAGCCCCTTCCTGCCATGAGGCGAGGTAATGATGGTGGCATTCGGGAGCAGGTCCATGATGCATGGCAATGCGCCGGAATGATCCATCTCCACATGGTTGATAACGAGATAATCTATCCTGCGAGGGTCTACAACCTTGCCGATCCGCTCAAGCATCTCCTCGTATTTGGAGCGCTTGACCGTGTCGATCAGGACGACCTTTTCATCGACTATGAGATAGGAGTTGTATGTGGACCCCCTCTGGGTCAGGTAACCGTGAAAGTTCCTCAGATCCCAGTCTATGGCCCCCACCCAGTAAATGTTGTTTTTCAATTTGACCGGATTCATGTCATCGCACCCTCGTGTTGTTTTTATCGAGCCTCCGAACCGATTCCCCTCTTCTCTGCCCGACCGTCAATACCCCCAGTACTCGCCCGGCCTGGGCCTCTGGAAGAGCCTTCGCCAGAACCCCATGGCCCATGAAAAGTGCATGGTCGGGAAGGCTGCGAAGAGGTGCAGGAAAAGCGCCGGCCTGGAAAGACCATTGACTCGTCCCCCATACCTTGACGACAGGTACAGCGAGACCAGGAGGTCGGCACAGAAATAGGCACCAGCCATTACCAGCCACAGATAGAAAAACGGCTCAAAAAAAAATCCGGCTGCAGGTAGAAGTATAAGTCCCAGCAGGAACAGAGGCGGCACATACTGCCTCCATGCGGTAAGCCTCCTGTTCTTGATGAGGTTTCCGGCCCTGCATCCACCGTAACGGAAGTAAAGCCGCCACAAATCAGATATTTTATCACGCGGTATATAATATGCAATAATATCTTTGTCGAGAAATACCTTGCCGCCTGCGGCGCGTATCCGCTGGTTCATGTCCGAGTCTTCGCTTATGACCGGCGCCTCCTCGTCAAAGAGCCCCACCCTGTCGAAGACCTCTCTCCTGAAGCAGCCGAGATAGACGGTGTCCACGTAGCCGCTTCTTTTTCCGAGCCTGAACTGAGCGTTCCCAACGCCGAAGGGATGGCTCATGGCGATTCCGATCGCGTGCTGGGCCGTCGTGTAATCGGCGGCAGAGGCTGCCGCAAAGGTTACAGGCCTCTGAACCCCGCCCACATTGTCCGCCCCCGTTAGCAGGAGTGTAGCGACGCATCTCTCTATGTAATCCGGCCCGATTATCGTCCTAGCGTCCACCCTGAGGATTATCTCTCCCCTGGCCTCTCTGACCCCTATGTTGAGCGCCGAGGCACGCTGCCCCTTGGGATTGTCGATGAGCCTTATACTCACCGGTGCACCTTCAATGATACGGCCGACGAGCCGCCTCGTCCCGTCGGTGGACATGCCGTCTATAACGAGGATCTCGAGCCTGTCGGAGGGATAGGTCTGGTTCAGAATCCGAGTGAGGCAACTCTCGATGTTCCTTTCTTCGTTGCGGATGGGGATGATGACCGATAAAAAAGGATAATCTAAATCCATCTCTTCAGAGCCTCTGGTAATTGTTTTCTTCAAGAACGAAATACCCCTTCAACAAGTAAAAGGCAACATGTTGTATGGTAACGAGGAAGAGCATTACCCAGAATGAACGGCCGTTGGTGTATATTCCCCTGATGCTAAGCATCAAAACTGCGATGGCCACACCGGCAAATTGCAGGTCCACTATTCGTCTTTTAGTAAAAATATTAAAAAAAAGCCATGAAGAAATAAGTCCGAGCAGAAAGCTGCCTGCAAGCAGCCCTACCGTCCCGAAGTCAGAATGGAAGTATGTCAGATATGGTGCGGTGTTGAAAGGGCCTCTGTCTGTTATAAGTGCATAATGCGTCACCTTGTCCGCCTCTCCGAGGAGACTTACACCGAGGGCTCCGAAGAAGATATCTGCCAGCTCATAAAGGCCCAGAAAGGTATGGTGTCCCAACAGCCTCCCTATCCATGGATGATCGAGAAAATATCCATATGCAGGCACAGGGCCTGTTAGATAGATATAGTTGTGCAGCAAAAGCCCTTCAAGGTAGGTGACCTTACCACCGCTGCGGAAATAAAAGATTACAGTCATCACCACCATAAAAAACACACATGCCAGAACAAAAACGGATAAAGAGCGAAGATTCGACCTGTTGCCTCTTGCACTGTTTGTGATAAGTACGGTACTCAAGAACAGAACAAAGAAGTTTAAAAAACCGCCTCTCATACCTATCGTTGCATCATTAAAGAAAACGAGAGCAAAGGTCAACAGGGTCGCCATAATCACACCCGGATCCCTTCTCAATACAATCAGGACGCCGAGGTTGAGTATGGCCAAATATCCCAAGGTGGTGAGCACGCTGAGATAAAAGGGGAAAGAGAGTTTTCCATTGAAAAAATCGTTTCGCACTGTCTCAAGGTGTGCGAAAGGATTTCCATACAGTCTTACCAGCATTGCATATTTGATCGCTACGGCTATGGAGAAGAGTATCAGGATAAATTTAGTTGTCGTGTATATGAAGCTCAACTGTTCATTTTTCAGGCTCAGTGACAGCATTCCTGCATGTTGCTTCGAGCGTATCGCCACTGATAAGGAGCCGAGCAGAAAAAAGCCGAAGCTTGCAACAATCAGGATGCTTGCACGGGTGCCGAGACTGTAGTGAAATATCTTAAGGTTCAAGATGTCATGTGCCCCATACAGCGAAAGGGCAAAAAACCATATAGAAAAGAACACCACCAATGGATTGAAGAGTTCTTTTCTGTAGAACAGACGAGAGAGATAAAAAGCAACTATCAGAAAAAAAGCCGATGCCAGAAATATCAAGGATGCCTCACCGTAACGTCATACAGAAGTAAAAGATTGTCTCTGTCTTTTCTGCCACAGGTTTATAAGATATTTACGAAGCAAGGCCGAAGGTGTTATCGACAGCACACACATGATAGGATATACCATAATCCTGGGATAGACACGGCCTATCATATCAAAACTTTCTTTTTTGTGCCTTCCTATCAAATATGCAACCGCAAGCTTCAACCTATTATTCTTCAATATCTCATCGATCCTGTAACGTCTCTTATCGTCCTCACTCATCTGCGCAGCTATACCTTCAAGCATCTCAAGCGTGTTCTTTTTTATTATCCACTGGGTATCCCACTGGGTGTTGCTGTCTTTCCTTATCTCTACAACTACGAGGTCATCGTCGATATAGCCGAACATATAGCCTGCCCTGGCTATTTTCAGATAAAGCTCCCACTCCTCGGAATACCTGCCGTGAATGCCCTCCTTGAAGCGGAACCTTTCAAGGACCTCCCTTCTGAACATTATGGTGTTGGGATTTATGAGAGAAGAGAGCAAGAGATCCGGGAAGATATCGCCTGAAGGATACTTACGATTCTTTTTTAAGAGCCTGTCAGGGTCGTCGCTGTAATAATGCAGTGCATTGCAGTAGACGGCATGGTATTCACCATGTCCCTGGAGGAACTCTACCTGCCTCTCTACTTTTTCAGGTAGATAACGATCGTCGGCATCGAGGAACGTTATATAATCCCCGCTGCTTCTTTTTATCCCGTTGTTCCTTGCCGCGCCCTGCCCCTGGTTTTCCTGGTAGATGTACTTTATCCTTGGATCACCATATGACTTTACGATCTCGGCGGTTTCATCGGTTGAGCCGTCATCTACAACGATGATCTCGACCTTCTCATAGGTCTGTTCCAGTGCGCTCCCTAGAGAACGGCGGATATAGCTCTTGGCGTTATATGCTGGAATTATTATCGTAACCAGTGGAGACTTCATAGTCTGTGTTGATATTGTTTGTGTTTGTCAACCGTATCGATTCTGCTTATTATATTTCCGTCTGGTATTAAGCACACAAGTTTACATGGTCAAAAGATACAAGCAGACAACCGAGGCCTTAGCCGCTCAACCCTCCAAGTCGTTTTGTGAAGTACTTGACCGAACTCTTCATCAGCTTCCAAGGCTCCGTGTACAGCAGGTGAAAGATCAACCCTAACTTGTCCGTGGGTATGACCGGATTCACCTTGTTGCCCTCGGTAAAGTACCTGTCGATATCTTCCACCGTGAATTCATCGGTGGATATGCGGGGGGTTTCGAGCCTGATGCAACCGTCCGGAGCGTCCACGAGATAGCCCTTTTTCTTGGCCTCAGCATACATCTCCGTACCCTCGAAAGGAGTGGCTATGTGAAAGTGGCACCTGGATGCGCCAAGGGCACGCAGCTTCCTGGCGAACCTTATCGAGTCCTCGATCTGCTCCTTTGTCTCACCAACCAGTCCGATCACAAAGAAGGCATCGACCTTGAGCCCTATTCTCTTGCATATCTTCACAACTTCTTCTATCTTTCCGAGGTCTATCTTCTTCTTTATGATGTTGTCCACCACATACTGATTGCCGGATTCCGGAGCCACGCAGATATGCTGACATCCGGATGCCTTCATCTTCCTGAGTACCCCCTCGTCAGCTATGGTATGTGCCATTATCCCGTTCGGGGTGTCCCACCTTATCTTCAATCCTCTCTCGATGATGAGGTCACATATACGCTCTACACGTTCTTTTTTGAGCGTCATGTTGTCATCTTCAAAGTGTATGAAGCTTACACCGTAGTCTTTTACAAGTGCCTCTATTTCATCCACCACGTTTTCCGGGCTCCTGTACCGCCATATGCGCCCCATGAGCTTGTAGGAGACACAGAAGTTGCATTTGAACGGACACCCCCTGCTCGTAAGGATGCAGGCGAACTTCTTGCCGTGCCTTCCGGTCTTGAACGACCTTGAGGCCTCGAAGTACCTCTCCATGGGCAGAAGGTGCCTTGCCGGGTAGGGTAGTGCGTCCAGATCCTTTATAGGCTCCTCGCGGGGATTCAAGACCGGTCTGCCGTCCTTCTTGAACCCTATCCCCTTTACGCGGTCAAGACCGTCCAGTGAGCCTTTCTGTATTACTTTGAGCAGTCCCGCCATCGGAAGCTCTCCCTCGCCGGCAACGATATAATCTACATGCGGCTGTGAGATGCACTCCTCCGGATAGGTGCTGACATGGATACCACCCACAACGGTCACTATGTCACTGCTTATAGCCTTTACGGTGGAAGCCACCTTGAAGGCGCTTTCTGCACGCATGGTGAAAGGGATGCCTATGCCGACCACCTGCGGCGCCATCTCTCTGACATACCCGCCTATCTCTTCATATGTCAGTCCGACAAGCTCCCTGTCTTCATCCAAGGCGGTGAATTTATCAAACCCTTCCCCGATGGCATCCACTATACTTACGTCGTAACCCTCCTTTTCGAGGTAAGCTCCTACGTAGGCAAGCCCCAGCGGTTCGAACACCACCCTCGGATAGAGACCTTTCTTCTGTATATGCGGCGGATTTATAAGTAGTATCTTGAATCGCCTGCTCAACACATTCCCCCTGTTATCGGGCACACCGGCAGCTCTTTTAAAATGCATAGACGGCCAGGCAATTCCAGGCTCGTTGTGGATCTTTAAAATGTTGAACGTGCTGCAGTGAGCTTCAATTCCTAAAGCCTGCCCTGCCTCCGCATCCCCCATGTCACACCATATAGTGTGCTCTTCATTAAAAAGCAGGGTATTACTCCACCTGCTTTGCATCTATTGCAACTCCCTGTACAACCTGAGTATACGTTCCACACGGTTATGGTACGTATGGTCCTTCAGCGCCCTTTTCGTACCTTTCTTCTGTATCCTCCTGCGTTCCTCTTCGTGCTCGAGGAAGTACTCTATCTTTTCAAACCAGTCGCGGGGATCGTAGACGGCTGTTACGACCTCATCCTCTGCAAAGTATTTTCTTATGGCCGGCACGTGGTCGCATATCTGGAACCCCCCGCAGGCCGGAATCTTGAAGGTCCTCTGGTTCAGTATGTAATGGGGCTGGCTTCCGTCTTCCTCCCTTTCATGAAAGTTAAGGCTTATCTTCGCCGATGAATAAAGAAGGTTTTCTTCGTCCGCCGGTATGAGTATCCTGCGGTTGTTGAGAAAATCGACTCCGGCCTTGAACCTGACCTTCCTCAAAAGTTTGGTTCCTGCGCGGAGAATATTGTCCTTTACCGTCCAGTACGGGCCGAAGATGCCCACCCTGTATCTCTTCGTAAGCGGTGTGAGCACATTGTCAAAAAACCATTTTTTCAAGGGAAGCTTTGCACCGAGGTAGACTATATCGTAGTCATACTTCTCAACAAAGTGACCGGGATAATGAAGAAGCTTGTTGGCGGCGTTTGCAACGGTATGGAATTTCCTGCCCGTTGCTCTCTCGAATTCCCTCATGGACTCGGGTTCCCTCTCGTCGAAGTATACGTCCGCAACCTCATGCTCCCTGATGACCTGCACCTCGTCCTTTTTTCTCGGCCAGTCCAGCCGCATGAATATCCTGATCCCCTTACTCCTTATACGCTTAAGCTCATCCCTTCTTCTTACCAGGTCGAACATATTGTAGGCGGTCCAGAATATGTCTGGTTTGGTCTCTTCAAGCTTCTCCCAGAGATCGTCGTATTCGGTAAACTCGTGGAACCTGTGTCCCAGATCGACAAACGCATCCCGCCATCCTTCGTATATCCAGCGGTCGGCGCCGGTGGCGCTGGGGTTGGGTATGTGGTAGAGAATGGTCAGCTTCTGCATTTCAATACCAGACGGTTGCCGTAGCGTTTGTTGTTAGTTAGAAAACATTCAAGTATCATGTCGAATAGATTTATTAATTTATCAAACCGTTGCACCTTCTCCAGCCTTATACCAAGCATGTACGCAAAGTTATGGTGGAGGCTGCTTATCGTATTAGTAGTGTATATCTGTATTGTCTGAAAACCGGCTTTCTTTACAAGTGAAGCGAGGTTTTCAGGAGTAAACATATAGAGATGCCTCGGCAGGTCGAATATGACATCGTGTCTGCCAAAGACCCTTCTGCCCAGGCTGTTATAGTTTGGCAGGGCGATTATCAACTCTCCGCCTTTTCTGAGAATCCTCTTGGCCTTGCGCAGGGAGGAAAGAGGGTTCACCATGTGCTCTAGTGTATCACTCATGCATATACAATCAAAAAAACCGGATGGATATTCGAGCTCCTCAAAACTTCCGGCCTGAATGTTCTTCAGTCCGCTCTCCCGTGCAACCTTACAGGCTGAAACGCTTATATCATTTCCATAGACCTCCCAGCCCAGACTTTGCAAGTCCAAGAGCATCTGCCCGGTGCCGCAGCCTATGTCCAACACCCTCTCAACAGATTTGTTGATGCGCCTTTTAGGGTAATGTAGATATTTTTTGGATAGAGGATATAACAGCAGTGAAAAAAAGACTGATTTTGAAGAAAGATGAAACGTTCTCAAGGTCTTCAGTTTTATACCAGCGGCGATACTGCGCAGTAAGGAAGCCTTTTTCTTTCTGAATGCATAATAATTTTCCGGGTAATACGTGTCAAGGTTGTCCGGGATAGGATACACAAAGACCAGACCGCATCCGTTGCAACAAAAGAGGTTGAATCTCCCGGCGATTCCGTGGACGCGATCTGTTCCCTGGAAAAGAAATGTAAAGTCTCTGCCGCTGCATACTATGCAGCGAAACTTCCTATCTCTTATTGAAGGAGACACGTTATCGATATAACTTTTCACCGAAGATGGCTCGGTTGTATGACCCGCATGTATCAACTTTTCCTGTAAGCCATATATTTGTTGTGAATATGGTTGTAAAGGCTTTGCCCCATAATTGATAACATATACTGCACGTACGCCTTTCTGTTGGACGGGTCGGCCTTGATCGCCTCTGCTATATACTTTCTGCCAGTCTGTAAATCGCCCACACGCACAAACTTGCCGCCTATCTTCTGGAGATAGAGGCTTTTTAGCCTCTTTTCTTTCTCGAAGATATAACCGTACCTTTTCATTATAAGCATCTCAAGCCTGGCCGCATCCTTGAGCCTGTCGCCGAGCCTCGGTCCCTCGTGGTCACGTATCTTGACCACCGGCTCGATGGTGTAGTCTATGGGGTACTTCTCGGCAAGCCTCAGGTAAAGCTCCCAGTCCTCACCAGTCGGCACATCCTCGTTATAGAAGCCGAGTGACTCAACGACCGACTTTTTCAGCATGGGGTTCGATGCGGACCCGGTGAAGGGATCGTTTTGAAAAAGAAGTTCCTTAAGTATCATGCCGCGCAGTGTAGGGGTATGTGCCCCGATCTCCCTGCCTTCGCTGTCTATTCTGACAAAGCCTCCATAGACCAGCGCAGCCCCCATCCCTTCGCCTTTCCTTTTAAATACCTCGATCTGCTTTTCAACTTTGCACGGCAGCCACTCATCGTCATCATCGAGAAAGGCAATGTACTCGCCCCTTGCCTCCCTCACCCCGAGGTTCCTTGCCTGGGATATGTTCATCGGCTCATGCCTTATGTGCCTTATCCTCATATCTCCGAAGCCCTTGATGACCTCTTCGGTATCATCGGTCGAGCTGTTGTCGAGTATTATGAGCTCAAAGTCCCTGAAGGTCTGTGCAAGCACACTCTCTATCGCCTTTTTCAAGAAGGCGGAACGGTTGAATGTTGTTATCAATGCAGTCACAACCGGCATGGTCCGGCTCCTCATATCCTGAAGTCCTTTGACCTTGCGAAGTCTATGGTTTCCTTAAGCCCCTCGTCAAGCGAATACCGCGGCTCCCAGCCGAGTTCCTTCCTTATCTTCGTATTGTCGAGGCAGTAACGTACCTGCTCCCCGGCCCTGTCCGGGTAATATATGGGGGCCGGTTCCTTTCCCAGTATTCCGGCTATCTTCCGGTAAAGGTCGTTAAGCGTGGTCTCGATTCCGGTACCTATGTTGAAGACCGGATCCGGATGGTCGTCGGCCACCTCCAGGGCCATGAGATTGGCCCTTACGACATCCCTTATGAAGACGTAATCCCTTGTCTTGGTGCCGTCGCCCCACATCTCAGCCTGCTTTCCGGCGGCGAGCTTTCTTATGTAGTCGGCCATCGCGCCGGTTACCTGGCGCGGACCGTATACAGCAGCATAGCGTAATATGACATGTGGGACCCCGAACGCCTTCTTGAAAAACCTCAAGTAGTTCTCTGCCGTGGACTTGGAAACGGTGTAGGCGGATACGTAATCGAAAGGCTCGGTCTCCTTCACCGGCAGGTTGGGGTTATTGCCGTACACGAAACCGGATGATGAGTATACTATCTTTTCCACCCCTTGATCCCTTGCCTTCTTGAGTATCCGCAGCAGCCCTGTAAGACAGTCCATGTCGAGAAGCGGGTCATCCACAGACTTGGGGACAAAGACGTAAAAGGCGAAGTTGTAGATGACTTCAGGTCTTTCATCCTCAATGATCCGCTCTACCTCGGGATCGGCTATATTCGTTTCATAAAACCTGGCCTTCGGATTGATGTTTTCCCTCTGGCCGCTCGAAAGGTCGTCAACCACCGCCACGTCGGCCCCCTTCTCAATCAGTGCGTCTACGGTATGCGAGCCTATGAACCCGGCCCCTCCTGCGACCAGAACCTTGCGTCCTTTCAAAGCTTCTGTCATCCGGAACTCTCCTTATCCTAATTTTTTTCGATATTGAAAAGTCCAGTCCATCCCAAGACCCTGCAAAGAGACAGGTGAGAAACAGTAAAGATAACAACACCTGCGGTCAGGGATGCAAAAAGGTGTATGTCTACCACTTCATCAATCAAAGCGAGTCCGCCGTACATGACCAATCCAGATGCAACTCCTACCGAGAATGTCAAGATGCTTTCACCATCAAAAGGTCTTACAATGGTGTACTCTGCAGTCCAAACCAGGTAGAAAAACAGGATGGCCAAATGTGTTAGGACCGTGGCCAAGGCAGCGCCATTTATACCCATGCGGGGAATCAGTATCAGATTCATCAAGACATTCATAATAGCACCGCAGAGCAGCGCATAAAATATCCTTTTCTGATGATCGAATATCAGCAGAACATGATAGTATAAATTATTGATATAGACAAGTGTTGCCATCAATATGAGTATCTTGAGCGCAATTGCTGCAGGAAGAAAGTCCTCTGTGTACGTAAAACTAATGATCTCATCGGCCTTGGCCAGGACTCCGAAGCAGAACATTATCGCAAAAAAAACAGTCCACTTCATCCAGAACTTCCAGTACCTCAGAAACTTTTCCCTGGACTCACGCAGTATCCCGACCAGCGCCGGAAAGATCGCCGAAGAGACCATGGCCATAGGGAATAGCGCCAGCCTGTTGAGCCGGACAGCAGCATTATACCACCCGTTCTCGGTATTCATCCCCCAGTAGCCCAGCAACACAGAGTCAGTGTAAGTAGTGATATCACCAACCCCTTTTGCAAGAGCAAGGTACCAGCCAATTGCAAGGAACACCTTCCATACAGAGGCGTTAAACGACGGGCGCAGCCTTATGCCAGGGCTCTCTTTAAACAGGAAAAAAAGCAGGAGGAGCACGAGTGTCGCAAGTGTAGCGCCCACGTATGCCAGGCTGAGATTGAGTATCGATGGAGAGAAAAAGATCACCGCGACGACCGCCGCGCAGAGCGAAAGGACCTGAACAAACCTGAAGGCGGCCTCTACCTCCATGCGCTGCCTGGCCCTTATGAGGGCGTAGAAGAGGTTTATGACCTCGAGCAACAACATGTAGATTCCGAGGACCACTATCATGCCCCGGACGAGTCCATCAGACGATATAAAAAAGGAGCCGGCTATGACGAGTAAAGCAACCCCCACCCCGAGCACCACCTTAAGCGTCATCACGTCGGAGAAGTGGCTCTCCTTTTCCCTCTGGCCCGCGAACTCCCTCGTTACGGCCGTTGAAAGCCCGAAGTCAAAGAGGGTCGAAAATATCGCCACAAAGGAGAAGGCGAATGCGAACTTTCCGTACTCGGTTGCACCGAAGACCCTTATGACATAAACCGTGAGAAAGAAGTTCACGACCCCGGTCACGCCCTGGGCCACCCCGAGCCAGAAGGTGTTCTTCAGTATTACCTGCCTGTATCCCTGGTTTTGAAAGAGCAGTCCTGTGAGGCCTGAGTTTTTGTAGATATTTTTAAACCTGGCGTATATATCTTTCATGTCAGTCCCGACTGAGGAGCTCCCGGCGACCGCAAAGCCGCATCGACACACAACGTTTCGGCTAAAGGAACAGAAGAGGCAAGGATTCCTGAAAATTCTTAATATAAAATTATAATACGATGAAAGCCGGTAATACACCATAAAATTTCAATCTTCTGATATTTTTTTCCGTAGCAACGATGCATGCTCATCGGGACAGGAGCATGAGCGCAGACACCGTACAGCAAGGCAGGAAGAGGTGGCTTAGGCAGAGACCAACAAAGGGACGGAAGTATCGGATAAAATTGCGAGTATTGCAGACATCATTTCGAGACAGACTGTCCGTGAGGTCCTTGACTTTTACACTTCCCGTTCAGGCATACGCATAGACAGGCTTGCAATCCTGAGAATGCTGCCAGCCCGATAGATTGCTTCGTGGCTTCGCCCCTCGAAATAACCATTTTCTGCCATTATTGACACGGCGAGCTGATTTCAAAAAGCTGCGTAAAGCAAATAAGGGAATTGTTTGGACACCGGAAAAGAATGCGCTATCCCGACTGTCTATAAAAAGCTAAGGGAGCTTCAATGGCGGACCGTCTTTGGCCGATTCGGGGTCGTCCTGAAATGAAAGTTTAAAGACAGGGTCAACGAAGGCCAAAAAGAGCTTGGGAAACTCGGTCAGCACGTTGAGTGTAACGTACCTGTAGCGCCACCAGTCGTCCGGTCCGCCCTTTCCGTACGTCGAGGCCACGACACGGAATCTCAGTCCCGTGTCGGCGAAGACATCCGAATATATGCCGCGGACCCTGCGCGAATGGTACCAGCTGGTGACCACAAGGAAACTCTCCACGCCTGGCAGGCCGAGAAGCTCCCTTCTTACCCTGTGCGCCTCTCCACGTGTGCCTCCGCCGGCACTCAGCCTGCTCAGTATTATGTCACCCCCGTCCACGCCGAGCTGGACGAGCACGTCTCTTGTTACCTCCTGGCCGTCCGGCAGCGTTACGCCTAACCGTCTGAACTCATCCGATGTCTCGTCGGAAAGAGCCCTCGGAACAAGCACCTTGTCGCCATAGCCATCCCTGTACAGCTCAGCGGCCTTGACGCTCCTCTCAAAGAGCCCTCCCCTCAACATCACGATAATATCCGCGCGCTCCGGATCCTCGGTGAAGAGAAGCATCTCGCCCATGCCGACGAGGATCCTCTCCCTGAAAACAAAGACAAGGGCTGCCGCGACCACTATAAGCAGCGGTATGAACAAAAACCTATTTCTGATCCTGCTCAGCAAGCCCACGGGGAACCGGCTTCTTCTCGAGTTTTGGTATCGTTGCGATGAACCATAAAAGGCTTATGAGGGAAAGGGGTACGGTGCTGCAGGCCAGAAGGGCGGACTTGATACGGCCGTTTTTCACCTCCCTTGACCTGGTAAACACCTTCTGCGGCTGGCTCGCAAGTAGGTAGGGCAGGACCCTTGCAAACTCGCCCGGTCCGGACGACTTCCAGAAGGCCATCATCCTGTTGCGGACCATGATCAGGTTCTTCCAGACGTTGTAGCGATTCAGGCCGAAGCTGAACCTCGTGAAGTGGTAGACCACCGACGACGGGACGACACCGATCCTGAAGCCTTTCCGTACAAGCCTCAGCGCAAGGTCCGTGTCCTCGCTGTACATGCAGAAGCACTCGTCAAAGAGCACGCCCGCCTCGTCAAGCACGCTTTTCTTTATGATGAACGAGCCGCCGGCAAGGGCCCGCGTCTCTATGATATCGTCGCTGTATTTCCTTACGACCTGGTGAACGTGGCCGTACCTGGTGAGCTCGTAATAGTATATGTTTTCCGGGAACCTCCTCTCGTCCGCGCCGTCGAACTCAGCGTTCCTCGGCAAAAGCATGTTACTGTGGCAGACATCGTACCCTGCATCGGTCACACCCCTTACCAGCTCCGAGAGCCACCTCCTGTGCACTATGGTGTCCTGGTTGAGGAAGACGAGGAGCTCACCACTCGCATGCCGGAGGGCAAGGTTGTTGCCCTTTGCGAAGCCGTGATTCACACCGTACTCGATGATGCGGAGCTCACCGCCGTAACGCAACCTAAGAAAATCCACCGAGCCGTCGGTGGATGCATTGTCCGCCACGATTATCTCGTAGTCTCCGCGCGGGTAGTCCTGGTCGAGAACCGAGTCAATACAATCCTTGAGATAGGATATGCCGTTGTAGCTTACTATTATTATGCTTACGAAGTGAGTGGTCATCTTCAGACCTTGAAACTCCTGCAGGCGCAGATCATCTTATCTATTATAATGCCTTTGAACCTGTATCCGACCATACATACCGCGGCTCGCTGCGGGAAAGACGGCCTGTGCCCGACGGGCACTCGACTATGTCACACTTTACGGAGGTATGCAGCATCGTAATGCCGTACCCGGAGACGTGCCTGTACCCCTTGGATCAGGACCAGCCAACGGCCCTGCGGTTCCAGTATATATCCTCTATCCTTGCGATCATCCTGTCGCAGGCGGCGTTGACGTCGTATTTCTTCAGCATGAAGTCAACGAGCCTTTCACAGGGAATGTACCTGTTGTTACGTATGATATCATCCATAACAGCAGCCAGCGCCCCGGCATCGCCCGGGGGAAAGAGGTAACCGGTGGTACGGTCATGTACGAGCTCGCGTATTCCCGGGATGTCGGAGGCTACACAGGTCTTACCCAGAGACAACGCCTCCATGAGACAGCGCGGCAGGCCCTCGGAATCGGAGGTGAGAAGGACCATGTCCATTGCGTCCATCAAGCTCAACGGGTTTGAGAGAAAGCCGTGAAATCTCACCCTGTCGTCCACACCGAGCCTGGCCGCCATCTTCTCGATCTTCTCACGCGTGGGTCCAAGACCGGCAAGATGCAACACGACCTCTTCATGTCCGTACTCGCGGCGCAGCATGGCGAATGCCTCGACCGCCACATCCACCCTCTTTCTCGGCAGGAACCTGGAAAACATGCCTATATCCACCGTCTCCCGGTCACGCGGTTTCACCCCCGTGACACCGGACCTTACGGACCTTACATCGACACAGTTGTTCACGAGAGATATCGCATTCGGATTCAGCCCCTCTTTCACGAGCCACTCGGTCATGGGTCGGGTCATGGAGAAGACATGATCCATCCTCCTCAAGGCGCCCAGCTCCATTGAGACCAGGAGCTTCGAGAGTCCCTTTCCATACGCTATGGCATAATCCTCATGGAGCATCCCTCTCACAGAGGCGATCTTCACAACGTTCGTAAGCGAGGCCGTAAGAAGCGTGGGTCTCAGCATGTACGCCACGACGACATCAACATCCTTCCTGTCACAGAACTCCTGCACTCGAGACCGGTGTCTGAATAGCCCCCACCAGCCTACAATGTCCAGGCACTCGTGCTCCATGCCGCAGCCCTCGATATCGGCGACTATGTTGGTCCCGGTACCGTAAACCCTGTCCAGGGAGACGAAGACTACATCCACATTGTGCTCGTGCAGGTACTTGGCGAAGAGGTAGGCCCCGACCACGGGGCTCCCCTGGCTGAAGGCCGGCACCAGGACCATTATCTTCAACGCCTTCTTCCGCATCCGGGTCACGCAGAGGCCCTGAGCAACTGATTCACCTTTTTAAGTGCCTGTCCCCTCGAAGACCACATGAATCTTGCCAGGTCCATCACCCTGTAATTTTTCAGGTAGAGATACAGGAATGCCTTTATACGCATCATGTCCAGATACTTCATGCTGAACCGGTCGAATCTCATTACATTGCCGAAGTATTTGTCATACTTCGAAAAATCGGTGCTCAACAGCCTGTATCCGCCCTCATTCCTCCTTGCCAGCTCAAAGACCTTTGTTCCGGGCCACGGCACCATCACACCCACGGCGATCTCGTCACAGTTCATCTTCCATATCAGACGGAGCGTGTCGTTCAACTCGTCCTTTGTCTCGCCTATGTGGCCGAATATATAATATCCGACGGTCCTGAGCCCGGTCTTCTTCGCCTCCTTCACGGCCTCGATACACCGCGCCACCGTTATGTTCTTGCCGGTTGCCTTGAGTATGCGGTCTGATCCGGACTCAAGCCCGAAGCTCACCGTACTGCACCCGGCCTCCTTCATCAGCCTGAAAAAATCCGGATCCATGACGTCCACCCTTGTGGAGCAGCTCCACCTGAGCTTCCTGCTTATCCCCCTCCTTATCATCTCCCTGAGTATCGTCTCCGTGTGGCTGCGCGGCAGGCCGAAGGTGGCATCTACTATGGCAAGGTCGCTTTCCGGCGCCACGGATGCTATGTACTCGAGCTCCTCGAGCACATCCTCGGGGTCGCGCAACCGCGAACTCTTGCCGAGGGCCCTGAAGCAGAAGGAGCACGGGAACGGGCATCCCCTGTAGGTGGTCACAAAGTATCTCTCGGCCTTATTCCACATGTGAAAGGCCGCCTTTCCGTATCCGTACATGTCCTTGGCGTAACCCCGGGGCGCATTGCGCCTGATCGTTCCGTTCTCTCTGTAGCAGACACCCGGGATACCCGGCAGGGCACTGCGAAGATCCGAGGCGCCGGCCATGGCCTCGAGCGCGAACTCGCCCTCACCGGCCACGAGTGCGTCAATGTCCTCGTTGTTGCCCAAGGTCTCCTCGGGCAGCGCGGTTGCGTGCACACCGCCCAGGACCGTGAAGGATTCCGGAAAGGTCCTCTTGATCCGGCTGATCATGGACTGCACGTGGTTTATCTCGGTTGTCGTAGAGGTGATGCCTATTATCTCGGGCCTTATGGGCTTCAACCTGTCGATCACCTGCTCGACGTTGAGGTCTTCGAACTTGGCATCTATTATCCTGAAGGGGATACTTTTCTTGACCAGGTATCCCCCGAGGTATGCGAGGCTCGGATTCGGATACCTGGCCCTCCTGTAACTGAAGTAGTAGGTGTTCTTTTCACGAAACGGCGGATTTATCAATACGATCATCGACCACACCCCCTTCCGTATGCGGTTTTGAAGTTCCGCGTAGCTCGCTGCGGGAAAGCGAGCGTGATGCATGTTCATACGCCTGCACCCTAAGACGGGCGGCCCTTCCCAAAGAGCCTGTAATTGCGGTAGCCCCTGTTGAGGACTATCGTGGCGATGTAGAAGTACACGGGCGTCAGCACGCCGAAGAACAACGACGACGGAGAGTATATGAAGAAGTCCAGTAGAAAGACGTACGTGGCGCCCATGAGCCCGAGGGCGACCATCCTGAAGTCGGTATCATCGCTTCCCTTGTAAACCCTGTATGCCTTGGCGAAGATCCTGAGGAAGAAGAAGGTCAGCAAGATCACACCGACCATACCGCTCTGCAACATGAATATCACGAAACCGGTAAGCGCTCCGCGGATGCCGAACCTCCTGAAGGCGATATCTTCCCTGCCGAGGTGGGGACTGCTTATCATGGCACCGGGACCGAAGCCTACCATCTGGCGTACGAGGCCTCCCCTTTTCAGGTGATCCAGCGAGATCCGTGTTATCGTAATCCTGCCCATCGCCAGGTCATCGTCATCGGTGCCGTACATGGCGATCTCGTCCCTCGTGTTGTACCAGACGGTGTACTCGTAAAGTTTTCCGAGATTGAGCCCGTGCATGTACATCTCGTCGCGGGATATGCTGGCGTAGGAGAAAAGCGCCACGAACGCCACCGTGAGCATGAGGGCCAGGGTCTTCAGCTTCGAGATGCTGAAGATCCTCTTGCGCCCCCGTGGTGCTCCCCTCCAGTAAAGGAACCACAGGAGCAGGGCCAGCGACGGCAGAAGTATGGGAACGGCCCTCTTCTGTCCGGCAAGACCGAAAAACACGAAGGCCACCACCAGCAATATGTAAACCTTCTTCCTCCTGAAGAGGTAAAAGGAGAGGAGGAAGGCTATAGCAAAGAGAGGCAGCGTAGTGGAGAACTGACCGGCCTGCCACGAGACCGTACCCGACCACAGCTCATCCTGCCCCATGACGAGGTACTTCGTTGCGGCAGCCGGCAGTTGAATCAGAAAGAGGAAGATGATGTATCTGTTGATCCGCATGACCGTCTTTTGCGAGAGATCGAGGTTCAGAAGCGCTATGAAGAAGAGGTAGAAGACGAAGATCTGCCGGACGAAGAACACGGCCGGCAGCATCTCGGATGCGTTGAGCACGAAGGAGATCAAAGTTATACCCAGGATACCGGCCATGGGGTAGAAGCCCACCACTCTCAAGGGCATCATCTTGACAAAGAGCCGCAGGTACAGGGCCTTTGCAAGGAGCAGCAGCACGCAGAACTCCGTAATGAGGACCGGAACGAGCCGCGGCATGCCGGCGAAGTGAAAGAGTACGCGGGTGAAGGCGGTGGTCAGTATGATCCCTATGGCGAAGGTGTTGGACTTGAGTATCAGGGTAAAGAGGCCCGGAAGCACCACGAGGACGAATATCCCCAGCGCCCATATCCACTCCGAACCGCCGAAGCCTGTGGAAAAGTCCATGCCGAACATTCACGAACTCCCTTTCGTGTACGATGCTGCACCGGCGTCTTCTGAACCACCGCGTCCACCGTATCTTCCCCTGCCGAGGATACGCCGCGCCAGGTGCCGACTCTTCTTGAACGCCGCACCGCGTACGGACCAGAGGAACCTCACAAGGTCCAGGAACCTGTGATTCTTCAGGTAAAGACAGACGAATGCCTTCAGGCGCATGAACTCCAGGTAGCTCAAAGAAAAGTTCTCGAACTCCATCACGCTGCCGAAGTATTTGTCGAACCTGGAAAAATCCATGCTCACAAGCCTGTATCCACCTGAGTTCCTCCTGGCCAGATCGAACACCCTGGTGCCGGGCCACGGCACCATGATGCCGACCGCGATATTGTCGCAGTTCATGCGCCAGATCAGCCGCAGGGTATCGTTCAACTCTCTTTTTGTCTCACCCGGGTGGCCGAAGAGGTAATAGCCTACCGTCTCGAGTCCCACCTCCTTGGCTTCCCTGACCGCCTCGATGCACCGGGCTACGGTCGTGTTCTTGCCGGTAGCCTTCAGTATGCGGTCCGCGCCGGACTCGATGCCGAAGCTTACGGTCCTGCAGCCAGCCGCCTTCATCAGCTCAAGGAAGCCCCTGTCCACAACATCCACCCGCGTGGCGCATCTCCATCCTACTCTGGTGTTGATCCCCCTTCTTATGATCTCTTTGAGTATGTACTCCGTATGTGAACGGTCCAGTCCGAAGGTGGCGTCCACTATCAGGAGATCGCAACCGGGGGCCCGTGTCGCTATGTACTCGAGCTCTTCGAGCACATCCGCGGGATCCCGAAGCCGCGGACTCCTGCCGAGCGCCCTGAAACAGAAGGAGCAGGGAAAGGGACATCCCCTGTAGGTTGAGACGAAGTACCTGTCTGCCTTTGACCACAGGTGGAAGGCCGCCTTGCCGTATCCCTCAAGGCCGGAACCATAAACCTTCGGCGGCGAGTTGACTATTCTGCCGCCTCTCCTGAAGTACATCCCGGGTATTTCGGGCAGGACGCTGTACGGGTCAACAGATCCGGCCAGCATCTCGAGAGCGCTCTCGCCCTCACCGGCCACGAGCGCGTCAAGGTCATCGTTGGCTGCAAGGGTCTCGCACGGCAGTGCCGTGGCATGCACCCCGCCGAGCAGCACGAAGGAAGCGGGAAAACACCGCTTGATCCTGCTTATCATGGCCTGGACGTGGTTTATCTCGGTGGTCGTCGATGTGATACCTATTATCCCGGGGTTCGTCGCTTGCAGCATCTCGAGGACCTCCTCGACGCTCAGATCGTAGAACTTGGCGTCGATTATCCTGAATGGGATGCCCTTCTTTTCGAGGTACCCGCCGAGGTAGGCGAGGCTCGGGTTCGGGTACTTCGCGGTGACATAGTTGAAGTAATACGTCGTCTTTTCATGAAAAGGGGGATTGATCAACGTAATCATCTACCCGTGCCCTCCCTGTATCCACCTGCCCTCCCTATAACAAAGGCCGCCGCCAGCAGGACGAAGAGGAACGAAAGTGAGAACAGCCTGGCCAGCATCCCGATCGGGACGGCCTCTTCCTTTCCGAAACCGAGCATCACGAGCGCCCCGGCAAGTCCGGCCTCCTTTACGCCCAGCCCGCCTATGGTAGCCACCGGAACAACGCTCATCAGGTTCACCGCCGTGGCCACGAAGACCGTCTGCAAGGGGGCAAGCCCTACCCCGAGGGACTTGAATATGCAGAAAAAGACGAAACAGGCGGCAAACCACATCACCGCGGTGTAAAGAAACAGGCGGATGTGCACCGAGGCCCTCCTGCCCGCCGAAAGGGAACGACCCATGTCAACCAGCATCCTCTCCACCCTTCCGGCCGATATCCAACCTGTTCTGCGGGCAAGTCCGCCCACCGCCCCCTGCGCAAAGGACGCCACCGCTCCGGAGCCGTACGCCACGAGCAGGGTCACCGCCGCCAGAAGAACGGCGATATAGACCCCGGCCCGCTGAGCGCTGCCGGCAAAGAGCATCACAACCGATGTACTGAAGGCCGCGGCCAAAAACAGGGCATCATAGGCCCTCGCCACCAGAAGGTTCTCCATTCCGGCACCGAACGGCACCCCGTGCCGCCTGCTCAGTATCACGGGGTACGAGAACTCGCCCACGCCGGTGAATATCGCGGTATAGAAGTTGTACTGAGCGTTGAGATAATACATCTTCGCCAATCCCGGTCCGCCACCGCCGGCAAGCTCGTTGAACCTCATGGTCCTAACGAGATTGCAGACGAGGTAGACCGCGAGAGCGACACCCATGAAGTAGGGGTCGACCCGCGACAACAGGTGATGAAACCTCTCGGGCGTGGTCTGCACGGCCAAAAGATACATGAGCACGCCGGAGACCGCGACCCCGAGCGTCCACCTCAATATCCTATTCCTCAACGACACGATCCTTTATCTTTCTCGCCGGCACGCCCGCAACCACGGTCCAGGGGTCGACATCCCTTGTCACGACCGTATTGGCGCCCACGACAGCGCCACGCCCTATGGTGACCGGCTCCGCGACCACCACGTTGAAACCAAGGAAGACGTCGTCCTCTATGACGACACGTCCGGCGCGCTGCCTGTGTGGAGCCTTGTCGGTCTGGTAGAAGTGGGCCAGTATGCGTGTTCCTTCCGACAGGTAGACGTTAGCGCCGATCGTTATGTTCTGCGGATACAGCTCGTCGAAGTAGACGTCCCCGCCTATGAACACGCTCCCCGGCGCCCTGAAGTTGACCCCCCTCGCCTTCTGGAACCTTACCCTCAGCTTCGGGTGCATAAGGCTCCACCTGGCCATCTGCTGCAGGAGCTTGGTCCAGATACGTCCCGGTGAGCGCAAAAGGAGCAGCGGGGATTCCCAGTAGCGTTTTCCACACCCTTCGTAACGGTCGATACTACCACCTCCCCTGCTGCACATAGCCGAAGTAAGCCAGTGCCGACTTGTCGCATCCGCTGAACCTATGGCTGAACCGTTGCCACCTCCCTATGGACGCCCCTCTGGACGGTATGTTTAAAATTTTCTCTACATTCACTGGCTTAAGCTGTGAAAACTCAAGTATCTTCTTAATACTCTCAAATGGTGCCTTGCAGATGTCCTCGTACCTTATGAGCATGTACTGCGAGCGTGGAAGCGCCTTTTTGCAGAATTCGCTTGCCCACCTGTTCGCCGCACACCAGTTCTCAAAGGCCGAAGTCGTATCATCATGGGCGTGGATGTTGAAGATGCGGCGGTAGAGGAGCGGTTTCCTGTTACTGCTCAGCGCTATGTCGCGGCCGTCCCTCACGAGATGGATCAACCGTATCCCTGGGAAGAACTCCACGAGCGGATGCAGGAAGTATATGGCCTCGGGCACCTTGAACCCCCATCGTTGATACCTGCGCGGGGTATCTCTCCTTTTTGACGCCGCACCGCGCATGAGCACCGCAGCCCTCTTGAACCTCTCTGCAAGCGGCCTTGTCCTGAACAGCCTCAGGCCGCTTCCATGGAGGTACTCGAGCCCCACCCTTGCGATACCCATCCTCTCTGTGACCGTCAGGGGCTCGTTGAAGTAGAGCTTTTCAAAGAGTTCCAGGTATGGCCGTGCGCTGCCGTCGTCGAATGGAAAATGTCTCTCCATCCAGTCGATCCTTCCGGCCAGCAGAAAGCCGAAGTCCTGGTTGTCGTAGGCGTGGTTCAGGTTGTCACCCATCCAGCAGCCGGCCTCATCGAGTATGCGTGCCACGAGGCGTGTCCCGGACCCTCCTGTGCCGAAGACCACGACAGGCGGTATCTCCCTTGGTCCATGTATTCGCGCCATCCTGTCATCACCTCCACCAGGCCCTCAGGATCGACCTAAAAAAATGCATTCCATAGAGGATATCCGCCCCCTTCCTGCTCTCCCCGCACATCCTGTCCAGCGCCCTTACCGGGACCTCGCCTATTCTAAGGCCCTTTTTCGCCGCGCTTATTATGACCTCGGCCGCCTGGAACTGGTCTTCCCTGAGGTCGACCTCGGATAAGCGCGCCATGTTGAAGGCCTTGAGTCCGCTGGAGCAGTCGGTAAGCTTCAACCCGGTCATGGTGTTTATGAGCAGGGTGAAGAAGACTATGCCTGTACGCCTGAGTGTGCCTCGCACCCCGCCGCCTGCCATGCGCGATCCTATGACAAGGTCGTATCGGCCTTCCAGAACCGGTACGACGAGTTTTTCAATGTCGCCGGGCTCGTGCTGGTTGTCGGCGTCCATGGTGACCCCGATCCTGACCCCTGACTTCTTCAATATGTCGTAACCAAGCCTGCTCGCGGCGCCCTGTCCCCTGTTTATGGGATTCCTTACCACCAGGCAACCGGCGGCCGCGGCGACATCCGAGGTGCCGTCGGAGCTTCCGTCGTCAACGACCATGGTGCCCGTCTCTATCCCCCTGATTTCCGACGGCATGCGCTGGAGCAGGCCCTTGAGGTTCTCCGCCTCATCGTATGCAGGGATTATGACCATTATGGGTCTTATCCTTTCCATCATCTTCGGATCTTCCTCCATCTCCCTCATCCCGAGACTCCTGACCAGGAGGTCGAACTGGTGTCTGGTCTCGTCGAGACGGGCCTTGGCGTAGAGGACGAAAAAGAGCAAAAAGATGTTCGATCCTATCAACAACGCAAGGATACGGCCGCGTTCGGCCTGTTTCAGGGCCAGAAAGTCCCTGAAGGCATTGAGTATGTCAGGTCTCAGGCACACCGAGATGAGAAGGAGGTTGAAGAAGAGCGAAAGGACGAAGTTGGACTTCTTCCACTTCGGGCCACGGTAGACCCAGAAGGTCAGCGCAAGCCCTGCAACCCCTATGACAAGCCCTATGAGCCTCAGGTTGGACATCGTCTCAATAACTCTCTCCGCGCGGTATCCTGCAGTCGCATCCCTGCAATGTATCCATATCCAATCCCATGCTGGCGGCCAGCACCACTACCTGGGCGTAATCACCGGGTGCATGCTCCCTGAGCCATTCGAGATCACCGGGCAGCCACTCGTTTATGCAAAGCAGCCCCGATCCGGCGGGCCGAATCTCTCGGTGGTCTATCCTGTATATGGCGACCGTTCTGTTGGCGAACTCCCTTCTTGCCCAGGGAACACGGTCGAAGTACCGGCCAAGAAATATATTCCTGTGTGATATCACCAGGTAATCAGCCCTTTCTTTGCGAAGTCTACCAAGAATGGCCTCCTCGTGAATGTGCAGGACGAGGCGCCTTTTGAGGGAGCTGTCGCGGAACCTCGTGTAGGTGAGGAAGAACACCGGTACGGACCACGCGGGTTGAGGCCCGGCTTGGCGGTCGAAAGGTATGAAAGCCCTTTCGGCGAAGTCTACGTCACCTACCGGATAAGGCATAGCATCGAAGAAGTTCAACCCTTCGCTGGTATAGCCGTCCGCGACGACCTTGCTCGTGCCGGGTGCGTTGTCCTTGAGCCACAAGGACGCCTCCCTGAGCTCGGGCGTAAACCTTCCCACGACATCCATTCTCCCGGTAAGAAGGAATGAGTGAAAGATGTCCCTGGTCCGGTCGCTGTCGATCTCCCCGGCCTGAAGCCATATCAGCAAGATCCCGGCAAGGAGCGCCCCTGATGTGCGCTTCACCCCCGGAGCCGCGCCGATGAGGCGGGCCAGGAAGCCGAACACGCCGCAAAGTGTGGCACCGACCGCAATGTACAGCAGGTAGTAGACCACGCTCGCCTGCCCCGGACGAAAACCCAGGCTTCCTGTAATGAGGATCACCGGCAGAAAGCAGAGCGTCGAGCCCAAAATGATCAGGTCGGCCGGTCTCCCTTGCAGCGTCCCGCGTACGGCCACGTACAGCCACGAGAGCACCAAGACCGGTCCAATGGGCAGGGCTATGATGCGGAGCTTGTCGTTGTAGAACCGCACAAGGGCATCGATGAGGCCAGAGCTCAGCACATGGCTCCAGAAGGCCGTTGGTCCGGTGAAACCGGCCTCAACGATGGGCCCGGTCTGTACGTCTGGAGAGGCCGCACCGAGCACCGCAAGCGGTCCGCCGTGCGCAAGCCAGGCATAGAGCGCCCACGGCCCCACGAGACAGAGCACCCCCGCCAAGAAAGACAGCGCCTCTCCAACCCCCGGCATCCCCTTCTCCGTACGGCCGAGGGCCGCGACAAAAAGGGGCACCCCCAGAAAAAGGAGCATGGATTCCTTCACCAGCACCGCGGTGCCGAGGGCGACCCCGGCAGCAAGGAACGAACCTCTGGTCCCCCTCCTGAGCGAGCGGTGGAAGAGGAGTATGAAAGCCAACATGAAGAACGGCAGCACGATGTCTGTATCTATACTCCTCGTCATCGTGTGTATCTCCTCGGACGATAGCACGAGCCCCGCTGCCAGAAGGCCTGCACCCATGCCGTAAAGGACCCTGCCGCATATATATACGAGCACCACCCCCAGGGCGAAGAGTATGTTCACCACGAGGGCCGCTGACTCCACGCCGTAACCGAAGATCCAGTAACCCGCCGCAACAAGCGCGGGAAATATCGGGCCGCGAGAGATGGAGTTCAGCTGCCCGGGCATGTGGCCGTTATATACGGCCTTTGCCTGCAAGAGGTACTGTGCAGAGTTGTTGTCGACAACGACCTTTACAAACGGCAGTACCAGGAGAGCCACCGCGAGAACCACGAGAACCGCCAGTATGTCAATCCCGCGTGCGGCCGAAGCCGTACGGATGCGCAACCACAAGGCATCCCTTGTTGCGGCGTTATCGCATGCAACCGTATCCATGCCAACCCCCGGTTCGGTTCATGAGATGCCATCTGCGCGGAAGTCAACCTGCCGGTAAACGTACTTCTCAACGTATAAGTGGACGTCACCACCGCATGCGCATGGCTGTGTGGTCACGCAGGGCCTCCGGTTTTCCGCCTGACAAGACCCTCTCCATGCCGATGAGCGCGTAGAAGCATCTTTCGAGCTTTTCGGCCAATATATCGTAACTCCTCTCGTTCAGGACAAAGTCCCTTCCCCTCTCCCCCATCCTCCTCGCCTCGTCCGGATGCGAGAGGAGCCGGACCACGGCACTGGCAAATGCATCCGCATCGTACGGCACGCATACTCCGCCCCCTGAACTTTTCAGCACGTAAGACTGATCTGGGGTGTCGGATGCCACGACGGGACAACACAGGCCGAGCATCTCAGTGAACTTGTACGGCGAGCTTACGTTGTAAAGGGGTATCGTCTCTATGGGCGAAAGCCCGACATCGGCCGCGGCTATGTAGTCGGGTATCTCCCTGTACGGGACCGGAGGCACCAGGACCACGCTACCCAGGATACCGGCTTCGGCGAACTTTTTCCGAAGCACCGGCAGGTACCTCTCCTCGCCGTGTCCGTAGAGGAGGAGCATCCTTGCATCCGGGATACTCCGCACCACGCGCTCCATTATCGCGACAAGTATAGATGAGTCGCGCGGCGGGCTTATGGTGCCCATGTAAAAGACGACCGGACGGCCTGCAAGGCCGAACCTTTTCCTTACCCCTTTCCCGTCGAGGGTCTTGGGATCTATCCGGGGATCGAAACCGGCCGGCAGGGAGTCGACCCTGCCCGGGGCCACGCCGAGCTCATTCACCACCAAGTCGGCCCAGTAACCGCTCATGGTGTAGACGAAGTCCGCACAACGCGTAACCCTGTTTCTGATCGGTATACCCGCCAGTGCGGCCGCCTCGGCCACGATGCGGGGCCTGCGGTATCCAAGACGCGCGGCCGTCCTGTGGGACTCTAGCGTCGGATAGCCCAGGTAATAGACAAAGGGGATTTTCGCCCTCCTGCAGGCCCTGTATGCCGCAAGCCCTATGCGCACGTGATTGCGAACGAAGACCACGTCCACCTTCCGCTCCCGTATCACACGTGGAAACAGCCTGCCCAGAAGAGGCTTGTAGTAGAAGTAATTAAGCATGGTCGCGAGCCTGCCTTTTCCGCCCTTCAGGGGGGCGAGCACGACCTCGGTTGAGCCTAACCTTTTCGACTCTCCCATCTTCGACGCCTCCTTGGACAAAAGCAGCCATGTGACACTATGTCCACGCTCCACCAGAAAGCGGCCGAAGATCTCCTGCATGTAGCCGTAGGTCAGCGGGTACTCGCTGTTGTCGACGACCAGTATGTTCAAAGTACGCATGCCGGCAACGTGCATTTGACCTCCTTGTCGATCTCTTCGATTATTTCGCGCAGTATGTCTTCGAGCGGTGTATGCGGGGTCCATCCGACGAGTTCCCTTATCTTGGTCGTGTCCGGAACGCGGCGGCGCATGTCCTCGAACCCCTTCTCGTACGCCTCGTTGTATGGGATGAACTCTATCTCTGAGCTCGACCCCGTCAAAGCCACTACGCGTCTTGCCAGCTCGAGTATGGATATCTCTTGGCTCGATCCTATGTTGAAGACATCACCGACCGCGCCGGCATTCTCGGAGAGCGCTATTATGGCCTCGACCACATCCCTGACAGCGCTGAAACAGCGCGACTGCATGCCGTCGCCGTATACGGTAAGCGGTGCGCCTGTCAGCGCCTGGCGCACGAAGCGAGGCACCACCATGCCATAGCGGCCCGTCTGGCGCGGACCTATGGTGTTGAAGAGCCTGAAGTTCACGACCGGCAGCTTCTTTTCGTGCCAGTAGGCAAGCGCCAGGAACTCGTCTATGGCCTTGGAGCAGGAATAGCTCCACCTGCTCTTCGTCGTGGCCCCGAGCACCCGGTCATCGTCCTCCTTGAACGGCACGCGGTTGTTCTTTCCGTAGATCTCGGAGGTGGAGGCCACGAGCACCTTTTTTCTGTACCTGTTCGCTATCCTCAGGACGTATTCGGTACCGATGATGTTGTTCTCGATCACGTGCACCGGCCTCTTGATTATGAGCTCCACGCCGACGGCCGCGGCCAGGTGAAATATGACGTCGCACTCGCTCACGAGCCTGTCCATTACAGTCTCGTTCGTTATCGTCTCGATCGCATAGTGGAATCCCTCGCGCCCCATGAGGTGCCTGATGTTGTCCAGGGACCCTGTCGAGAGGTCGTCTATCACCGTTACGCTACTACCTCTCGCCAGAAGCTCCTCCGCCAGGTGGCTTCCAATGAAGCCTGCTCCTCCCGTAATCAGCGCCCTCTTCATATTCGCTCCTTTCAGATTTTAAAAGTCCGGCGGTGAACCTGCCTATCGCAGCCCCGGCGCAACCGGGGTACGGCCCGCACTCCTCCACCCTAAGCCTGTCCCTCCCCTCCCTGTCCAGACGAGGCTCCTCCAGGTATCTCTTTGTTTGTTCGAGCAACTCCTCCCTCGTGAAGACCGTCCTCACACCTCTGCTTCGCATGACGCGGCGGTTGTGAGACTCGTTGTAGTCGAAGACGAGGTCCTGCAATGGGTTTCCGGTATCCCTTTTTTCACCGTTGAAGCAGATATTTATGGTCGGCAGCTGGAAGATGCTCGCCTCTATAGTGAGGGTTGAAAACATGTTTATCATCACGTCACTGTGCACGAGTATGGACTTAAGCACGCAGAACTCCGTGTCGTTGAGGTCATGGCTAATGTTCCTGGAGTCGAACTCGGGATCATTGAAGACGACGAAGGGGTACTTCTTCCTCAAGCGTTCGTACCCGTCGAGCACCTTCCTGAAGACGAGCTGTCCATTGCGCTGCCTCCAGTGCAGCGGATGGAGGCGTACGAGCATCTGGCAGGGCATGCCGAAGTATCCGTTCTCGATGGCCCCGGCCACCATCTCCACCACTTCGTCCGACCAGGGACAGGTGTTCGGGGACTTGGTGGCAAAAAATATGGTCTTCTTCGAAGGGTCGAGACCTAACCTCCGGCAGAAGTTCTCTCTGTCCCAGACAGTCCCGCCGTTGAAGTAGTAGTCGAAGTGGGCCACCCCGCCTACGAATATCCTCCCGGGGTCCATGTCGTGGAGCTCAACGAGCTCGCGCTTCATGTTCTCTGTCCACGCCACCACGTAATCCGGCCTGGAGCCTGCGTACCCCTTTGTGCTGGTATTGTCCATGCCGAGTATGACGGATGTGACCATCGCCCCGTGTCTTCGCGCCTCGCGCATTATGTAGCGGTCGAAGTCCAGGTTGCCGAGGCTCGAGACAACGACCATCGAGGGCCTGTACTTTTCAAAAAGTTTCCTGTGAAAGTCCGGCGTGAACAGAAGATCCTCCAACGCCACGAATCCTTTTCTGAGGCGTCGGCTCTTCTTGAGCACCCTTATCGCAGCTCCCAGGAGCGCGACCTTCCAGGGTTTCGGCCTGCCGGTCCTTCGGGCCGTCTCCTTGAGTGCGCGAAAGTAGTTGTCTGCCGTGCGCGTATCGTAGCGGCCGTTCAGCGTGTAGAGGCGGATGGTCCTCATCACCTTCTGGACCATCGAGCCGTTCTGGTATGCCTCGCACTTTGCGGTCTCGAAGCTCTCGGTGTACACGTTCTCACCCTCGAAGGATCTTCTGAAGTCCGGATCGCCGCCGTTAGGACTCAGGATGACCACCCTGAGTCCGCTCTCGACGAGAGTCCTCAGCACGTCCGTACGCAGAAGATAGCGCACACCGAACCCCTGGTGGACCACCAGAAAAACGGTCTCTTGTCCGTTCCTTTCCGCTCCGTCCATATCCCTATGCACCCGTACCGGTGGATTCCATTTCCTTGTCCGCTAACTCCTCACACGCATCCAGCGGCTCTATGCGTCCGCCCTCCATCCTGTAGACCACATCCGCGCCCTCTACGATAGAGTACCTGTGTGCTATCACGAGGATCGTCTTCTCCCCTCTCATCTCCTCGATGGTCCGGCGTACCACCCGCTCCGTGTCCGCATCGAGTGCGCTGGTGGCCTCATCAAAGACGAGTATGTCCGGGTCCCTGATGAGCGCCCTTGCTATGGCGATACGCTGGCGCTCACCACCTGATATGCTCATGCCCCTGTCACCCATGACGGTGTCAAAGCCGTGTGGAAGGGCCTTTATGAAGTCATAGGCCCCCGCCCTGCGTGCGGCCTTGACGATCTCTTCCTCCGCAGCACCTGGATTGCCGAGCAGGATATTCTCCCTTACCGTTGTATTGAAGATGAATGCGTCCTGACTCACGAATCCCATGAGCCTGCGCCAGGAGCCGGGATCAATTGACCTGAGCTCCATCCCGTTTATGAGGATGCGTCCGGTATAGTCGTCATAGAAGCCGTTCAGGAGATCGAGCACCGTGGATTTGCCCGCACCGGAGTGGCCGACGAGCGCGGTCATCCCGCCCCTGAGTATCCTCAGGTTAGCATCCTTGAGGACCGGCTGCCTCGATCCCGGGTACGTGAACGATACATCCTCGAATACGATATCCGTCTCAAGCCGTTGAATCGGCGCACCGCCGGTTGTCACACCGGCCGGTGCGTCCTCCTTGCAGAGTCCTTGGACAAGCCTGAGAGAGGGGACGAACGACAGGAGCGACATCCTCTGCGAAAAGAGGTGAGACATCACCCTGAAGAGCCTGTAGCTTACTACCATGAAGAAACTCAAGGTGGGCAGAACGCTTGAGGCCGACACCTTGGCCGAGTACTCGAAGTAGATCAATATACCCACCAGTCCTCCCACGACCGCCGTCTCCCCGGCAGGGATGGAGAGCCCCTCTATGACGCTGAACTTCGTTATGATACGCACGAGCCTGTTCAGGTCCTTTCTTATATGTTCATAAATCCTCTCTTCAAGTGAATATATCTTCACCTGCCTGATCCCGTTCAGCGCCTCCTCGGCCTTGGCATGCAACGCCTGGTTCAGACGTATCCTTTCCTCGCCCACCGATATCGAGTACCGTCTGCTCACGCTGAAAAGTAGCGCACAGGCAAGCGCTGCCGCTGCCATGATGACCAGAGTCACCTTATAGTTGACAAGAAACATGGCGACTATGAGACCCGCCGATACGAACGCCTGTGCAGTGAAACCCACGAGGAACTTCAGCGACTTGGACGCATACAGTGGCTCGGGAATGAGGTTGTTTATCAAGGCACCTTTTTTCTGCGAGATGATCTCGTTATAGCCGCTCCCGAGGTACCTTTTCAGTACGGCGCACGTCCAGTACTCCCTCAACGAATTGGCGAAGTATGCCGAAAAACCGGCCTTCGCCACTGTCATAAGGTTCTTGAATACGAAGACGACGAGAATGATCGCGCATACGCCTAAGAGCTTGTAGTCCTGGCCGAAGAGGTTCGTCAATGCGTTGTTCAGCAGAACGACTGCACGGCCCGCTCCGGCAGAACCGCCGTCTACGCCCAGGACCGCCCCGAGAAACGGTATGATCATCCCCATGCCCACCGCCTCGCTGATCGCCGCAAGGACGAGGATCAGGAGCAGGACCACGGCATGTGGTCTGAAGGGCCCCAACGCATCCCATATGAACTTCATTCTCTTCAAGGTCTTCATCCGCGAGGCCTTCAACTCAGCCTGAAGTACAGTTCCTCCGTCTGTTCCCGTGTCATCCGGCGCTCGTCTCCACGGCCGAGAGGGCCGAGCTTCCTCTTCCATGCCGACATATCAAGGACCTTCGTGGTCTTGAACGCATACTTTGCAAGCGACCGGCACCAGCCCCTGAGGCGCCAGAACCTGTGGCTTGCGCGGAGCAGCTCAACGAAGTTCTTCTCCATGGTCCTCTCGGCGTAATCAAGGAGGTCCTCGAACTCTTCATTCGACATCTCCGTCAGGTTTACGAGCACGCGGCCTGTGGCGAACCCGGCCTCGTAGCGTGAAACACGCTCCAGGTAGGTCGCCTCGTTCTCTATGAGCCCTCTCTTAAGGCATTCGTCGAAGAGCGCCGAACCGGGAAGCGGGGTGAGTATGTTGAACCTTCTTGGAGGAAGTCCCACCCTCTTGAAGAGCGCGATCGTATCCTCGACCGACTCCCTGTCCTCACCCGGAAAGCCGTAGAGTAGCTGCGCCCTGACCATCAGCCCGTTCCTCAACGCGGCCCGTATGGCCCTTTCATTCTGCTCCACCGTTGCGGTCTTGTTCATGGCCTTAAGCATCCTCTCGCTTCCTGACTCTAGCCCTATGCCCACCCCGATGCATCCGGCATCCCTCATGGCCCCAGCGAGCTCGTCGGTCAGGATATCGGCCCTTGCCTGTCCCGACCACACAAGCCCCAAGGGCTTTATCTTCGAGCAAAACTCGAGCGTCCTCTTCCTGTTGATGATCAGGAGATCGTCCAGAAAAAATATTCCCTCAACTCCGTACCTCTCCTTGAGGAACTCTATCTCCGCTATGATATTGTCTATGGAGCGCAACCGCGTCCTGTTCACGGACCTGGAGCAGAAGGCGCAGTGATAGGGGCACCCCATGCCGGTGATCACCCCTATGGTCCTCGTGGCCGCCGGATTTCTTATAGGGTTGAAGAGCCGCGCCGCCGGTCCGGATTCGTACTGGATGAGCTGTTTGGAGAGGTACGGCTGCATGTCGAATGACTCATAATCTGGAAACGGATAGTCGTCCCGCGACTTGGTGTAGCTGCGCGGTGCGGTCCTTACCGGCCTGCCTTCCTTGAGGTACGCTATTCCCTGAACCCTTCCCGGGTCGTCCATGTTCTCCATGAGCTCCGTAACCGTTTCTTCACCCTCGCCGATGACGCATACGTCCACCCCGGTGTGCTCGAGCACGGTCACGGGGCTGTAGGTGGCAAGGGGTCCGCCGAGTATAACCGGCCTGTCCCTGTACTTCTTGATAAGCCGGCTCAGCCCCTTGACGTAGCTGTACTGCGGAGACATCGCCGTAATGCCGTAGACGTCATAATCGATTCCTTTTATGAAGTCGGCGAGCTCGTGTTTGTTCAGACACTCCGTTTCGTTGTCGAGGACGTCTACACTGTGGCCCTTCTCCTTCAACACGGCCGCAATGAGCCCCAATGCCACGGGAAAGTGCGCCGGTCTGCCCTTCACAGGAGCCTTCCTCGAGGCCATGGGATTTATTAGGAGGATCTTCATACCACGCCACCGTCCGTGTCGGTCATATGGTAAACCTCCTGCCGGTCTTTTTTTCCACCAGCGAGAGGGCAGCATTGTAGTAATGGATCAGATCCGACTCGCTCAGGTCGTTGACCTCAGTCTGGCAGCGGTTCCTCTCGTACCTCTCCCAGTTGAAACGGAACCCCGGAAGC
>Ga0256830_1000145_pt1 | contig 63065 bp, 45 predicted proteins | sample 128326metaG_FD_190537 | JGI IMG/M metagenome (GOLD analysis project Ga0256830, IMG submission 190537) | Hydrothermal vent microbial communities from Lau Basin, Pacific Ocean - 128-326 | ecosystem: Environmental > Aquatic > Marine > Hydrothermal vents | place: Pacific Ocean: Lau Basin | collected... | reverse complement strand
TGATGCCGGGGGACAACGTGCGGATCACGGTGAACCTGATCACGCCGATCGCGATGGAGGAGGGGCTGCGGTTCGCGATCCGTGAGGGTGGCCGCACGGTGGGCGCCGGCGTCGTGACGAAGATCCTCGAGTAGTTGGCGGAGCCCCGAGCCGATGAGAGACGCCGTGATCCTGGCTTGCACCGAGTGCAAGCAGCGCAACTACCACACCGACAAGAACAAGAAGAAGACGACCGGCAAGCTCGAGAAGAAGAAGTACTGCCGGTTCTGCAACCGGCACACGGTCCACCGAGAGACCAAGTAGCCCGGCCGTCCATCGCGTTTCGTCGTGCAGGCCAGTAGCTCGAACTGGTAGAGCACCGGACTCCAAATCCGGGGGTTGGGGGTTCGAATCCCTCCTGGCCTGCCACTTTCTTTTTTTCTTGGGGTTTCGGATGATCGAGAAGCTGCGGACCTTCCTTCGGGAGGCGAGGGTCGAGATCAAAAAGGTGACCTGGCCCGACCGGAAGGTCACCACCGCTTCGACCGTGGTGGTCTTGGTCGTGACGTTCGTGGTGGGGATTTACCTGGGGCTGGTGGACGCCCTGTTGAATCAGCTGTTCCGGCTCGTGTTGAGCTGAACCCCTCCCCAACGCCGGCCGACCGGGCGCCGGACGTCCCTTCCCTTCACCCTCATCCTCACACCGAATCGCAGGGCAGCGGAAAATGGCCAAGCAGTGGTACGTGGTGCAGACCTACTCCGGTTACGAGAACCGTGTGAAGGCGGCGCTGGAGCAGCGCATCCGCGAGCACGGGATGGAGGACCGGTTCGGCCAGATCCTGGTGCCCTCGGAGAAGGTGGTCGAGGTGGTGAAGGGCGAGAAGCGCACGACCTCGCGCAAGTTCTTCCCGGGGTACATCCTGGTCCAGATGGAGATGGACACGGACGCGTGGTACCTGGTGAAGAACACCCCCAAGGTCTCCGGGTTCGTGGGGGGCGGGGTGAAGCCCACGCCCATCTCCGACGAGGAGGTCGAGAAGATCATTGGCCAGATGGAGGAGGGCCGGGCCCATCCGAAGCCCAAGTACGAGTTCAGCCGGGGGGAGCAGGTGAAGGTGATCGACGGGCCGTTCTCGAACTTCACCGGCGTGGTGGAGGACGTGAACCCCGACAAGGGGAAGCTTCGGGTGCTCGTGAGCATCTTCGGTCGGTCCACTCCGGTGGAGCTGGAGTTTTTCCAGGTGGAGAAGACCTGAGGGAGGCCGTTCCCAGCAGAGGGAGGCCGCTAGGACGGGGCCGCCGGGGCCCTGCCGTACCTCTGAAAAAGGAGCTGACACCATGGCGAAGAAGGTCGCAGCGATCATCAAGCTGCAGATCCCGGCCGGCCAGGCGAACCCGTCCCCCCCCGTGGGGCCGGCGCTGGGCCAGCACGGGGTCAACATCATGGAGTTCTGCAAGGCGTTCAACGCCAAGACGAAGGACGGAAACGGCATCGTCACGCCGGTGGAGATCACCGTGTACGCCGACCGGTCCTTCACGTTCATCACGAAGACCCCTCCGGCCGCCGTGCTCCTGAAGATGGCGGCGGGCATCGAGAAAGGCTCCGGGGAACCCAACAAGAAGAAGGTGGGCAAGGTGACCCGTGAGCAGGTCCGCAAGATCGCGGAGCAGAAGATGCCCGATCTGAACACCACCGACATCGAGGCCGCGATCCGCACCGTCGAGGGTGCGGCTCGCAGCATGGGCCTCGAGGTCGTGGACTAGCGGCGACGGAGGAGGATCCCATGGCCCGCAAAGGAAAGAAGTACCTGGAGGCCCGGTCCAAGGTGGACCGTCTGAAGCTCTACACCCTGGACGAGGCCCTGGTCCTGCTGCCCGAGGTCTCGTGGGCGAAGTTCGACGAGAGCGTGGACCTGGCCGTGAAGCTGGGCGTGAACCCGGCCCACGCCGACCAGATGGTGCGGGGCACCGTGGTGCTGCCCCACGGCACCGGAAAGAGCGTGCGGGTGCTGGTGTTCGCCAAGGGCGACAAGGCCAAGGAGGCCGAGGAGGCCGGAGCCGACCACGTGGGCGCCGAGGACCTGGCCGAGAAGATCCAGGGCGGGTGGCTCGAGTTCGACAAGGCCGTGGCCACCCCGGACATGATGGGGGTGGTGGGTCGGCTGGGCCGGATCCTGGGGCCCCGGGGGCTCATGCCCAACCCCAAGAGCGGCACGGTTACCTTCGATGTGGCCCAGGCGGTGAAGGAGCTCAAGGCCGGCCGGGTCGAGTACCGGGTGGACAAGTACGGCATCATCCACGTGCCGGTGGGCCGGCGCTCGTTCGACCCGGAGAGGATCAAGGAGAACGTCTCCGCGGTGATCGAGAGCCTGATCCGGGCCAAGCCCGCCTCGGCCAAGGGCGCGTACATCCGGGGCGTGGCCCTCTCGACCACCATGGGCCCCGGCATGAAGATTGACCCGGCTCAATTTCGGGCGTGAGTCGGTGATCGGTGACGGGGGACCGACGACCGTAGACCGACGACCGTAGACCGTAGACCGACGACCGAAGTTCAACGCCTTCCAGGCCGTACGAAGACCGCAGGTGCCCCGCCGGGGCTTAATCTCCTGCCGAGTCGGCTTCTCGGAGGGATGGGGTGAAAGACCCCCCTCTCCATCACGGCCGGAAGATGGGAGACCGTCCACCGCAACCGCTGTTGGGAGAAAGGGGGTCGAGGGAAACGTGAACAGAACACAGAAGCAGGAAGCCGTCCAGCAACTCAAGGAGATGTTCGAGAAGGCCCAGGGCGTGGTGGTCAGCGAGTTCCGTGGGCTCACCGTGGCCCAGGCCAACACCCTGCGCCGGAGCCTGGAGAAGGAAGGGGCCGAGCACAGGGTGGTCAAGAACACCTTGGCTCGCCTGGCGGTCGAGGACACCCCTTACGAAGGGCTTCGGGACGCGTTCGTGGGGCCCACCGCGGTGAGCTTCACGTTCGAGGACCCGGTGGCCCTGGCCAAGGCGGTGACCGAGTTCGCCAAGGACAACCCCGTGCTCACCGTCCGGTGCGGGGGGTTGCCGGGCAAGCCGATCACCGCGGCCGAGGTGGAGGCCCTGTCCAGGCTGCCGGGCCGGGAGCAGCTCCTCGGGCAGCTGGTGGGCGTCATGGCCGGGCCGATCCGCGGGCTCCTGGGCGTGCTCTCGGGCGTGCCGCGCGGGTTCGTGCAGGTGCTCAGCCAGATCCAGCAGCAGAAGGAGGCCGCCTGAGGCGGCGGTTCACCCCATCCCAATCAACCCGAGAAGTGGAGGAAGTACCCGATGGCCATCACCAAGGAAGACGTGATCCAGTTCATCGAGAGCATGACCGTGCTCGAGCTCTCCGAGCTCGTGAAGGAGCTCGAGGAGAAGTTCGGCGTGAGCGCCGCCGCGCCCGTGGCCGTGGCAGCCGTGCCGGGCATGGCCGGCGGCGAGGCCGCCCCGGCCGCCGAGGAGAAGACCGAGTTCGACGTGAAGCTGACCGAGGCGGGCAGCCAGAAGATCCAGGTGATCAAGGTGGTCCGGGCCATCACGGGCCTGGGCCTCAAGGAGGCCAAGGCCTTGGTGGACAGCGCCCCCTCCGTGGTGAAGGAGGGCGTGAGCAAGGAAGAGGCCGAGGAGATCCAGAAGAAGATCGAGGAAGTTGGGGGCAAGGTCGAGATCGCCTAACCCGGATCATTCATGGGCGCTCGTCGCGAAGCCGCCGATTGCAGTAGAAGGCTTCATGAATGATCTGGGTTGAGGGCGAGCATAGAGAGCGGTTGTACCCTGTGGACCCCCGATGGGGGCGCGCGGGGGGCGTGTGCCCTCCGCGTGCCCCGTTTCGTTTTTGACCTGCCCCTAGCTCTCGCATCCACACCTCCTGCCCCGGGCCGAAAGCGGGCGCGATGCCTGTGAACCATCCTGCCGTGCGAAGGAGACGGAACCCCATGGCGTATTCCGTGGCCGACAACCGAAGGCTCCGCCGTAAGTTCAACAAGATCGAGACCGTGGTCGGGATTCCCAACCTGATCGAGGTCCAGAGGGAGTCCTACGCCCGGTTCCTCCAGGCCGACGTCCCGCCCGAGGAGCGGCGCAACGTGGGCCTGCAACGGGTGTTCCAGAGCGTGTTCCCCATCAAGGACTTCGCGGAGACGGCATCCCTGGAGTTCGTGAGGTACGAGCTGGGCGAGCCGGGTCACTCGGTGAAAGAGTGTCTCCAGCGGGGCATGACCTACGCCCGGCCCCTCAAGATCACGGTCCGGCTCGTGGTATGGGACGTGGACGAGGCCACGGGCACCCGCAGCATCCGGGACGTGAAGGAGCAGGAGGTGTACTTCGGCGAGATCCCGATGATGACCGAGAACGGCACGTTCATCATCAACGGGACCGAGCGGGTCATCGTCAACCAGCTCCACCGGTCGCCCGGGGTGTTCTTCAGCCACGACGAGGGCAAGAAGCACGCGAGCGGCAAGTTCCTGTACTCGGCCCGGGTGATCCCGTACCGGGGGTCGTGGCTCGACTTCGAGTTCAACCACAAGGATCTGGTGTTCGTACGGATCGACCGGCGGCGCAAGCTCCACACCACGGTGCTGCTGAAGGCTCTGGGCTACAGCCACGAGGAGATCCTGGATCTGTTCTATGACAAGCTCCGGATCCGGGTGGACTGGGAGACGGGCAAGGCCGAGAAGGAGCTGCGGCTCGACCTGCTCCCCGAGAGCCGGGCCACCGAGGACCTGGTGGACCCGGCCACGGGCACGGTGATCGTGCGCAAGCAGCGCAAGATCGGCAAGGCCGCCCTGCGAAAGCTCAAGAAGCTGGGGGCCGAGTTCCTGCCCGTGGGCCTGGAGGCCATGGAGGAGAGCTACCTGGGCCGGACCGTGACCGACCCCGAGACCGAGGAGGTGATCGCCCGGGCGGGTGAGATGGTCACCCCCGAGCTGCTGGAGCGGTTCCAGGAGCGGGGCATCCGGGAGTTCTCGATCCTGTTTATCGACAACTTGAAGGTGGGGCCGTACATCCGTAACACCCTGATGGACGACCGGGTCCGGGACTCGGAGGAGGCCATCATCGAGATCTACCGGCGCATGCGGCCGGGTGACCCGCCCACCCTGGACACGGCCACCAAGTTCTTCGAGAACCTGTTCTTCAACCCCGAGCGGTACGAGCTGTCGGACGTGGGCCGGATCAAGCTCAACCACAAGCTTCGGCTCGACGTCCCTGTGGAGCAGCAGACCCTGACTCGGGAGGACATCCTCGCGGTGGTGCGCTACCTGGTGGGTCTGCGCAACGGCCAGGGCAAGACCGACGACATCGACCACTTGGGCAACCGGCGGGTGCGCTCGGTGGGCGAGCTGCTAGAGAACCGCTACCGGGTGGGCCTGGTCCGGATGGAGCGGGCCGTGAAGGAGCGGATGGCCCTGGGTGAGGTGGAGTCGTTCATGCCCCACGACCTGGTGAACTCCAAGCCGGTCACCGCGGTGGTGAAAGAGTTCTTCGGGTCGGGGCAGCTCAGCCAGTTCATGGACCAGACCAACCCCCTGTCCGAGACCACCCACAAGCGGCGCCTGAGCGCCCTGGGCCCCGGCGGGCTCACCCGGGAGCGGGCGGGGTTTGAGGTGCGCGACGTGCACCCCACCCACTACGGTCGGATCTGCCCCATCGAGACACCGGAGGGCCCGAACATCGGCCTGATCGTGAGCCTGTCGATCTACGCCCGGGTCAACGAGTTCGGGTTCATCGAGACCCCGTACCGGAAGGTGGTGGACGGCAGGGTCACCGACGAGATCCTGTACCTGACGGCCCTGGACGAGGAGGAGCATACCATCGCCCAGGCCAACGCGCCCCTGGACGAGGAGGGGCGGTTCACCAACGAGATCGTCAATGCCCGCCGCAACGGCGAGACCGTGCTGGTGTCTCCCTCCGAGGTGGACCTGATGGACGTCTCGCCCAAGCAGCTCGTGAGCGTGGCGGCCTCGCTGATCCCGTTCCTGGAGCACGACGACGCCAACCGGGCTCTGATGGGCTCGAACATGCAGCGACAGGCCGTGCCGCTGCTGCGCACCCAGGCGCCCCTGGTGGGCACCGGCATGGAGCGGGTGGTGGCCCGGGACTCGGGGGTCACGGTGGTGTGCCGGCGGGACGGGGTGGTCCAAAGCGTGGACGCGGCTCGGATCGTGGTGCGGTACGAGGAGGAGGTGGACGGCCGGCCCCGGTCCGGGGTGGACGTGTACACCCTGACCAAGTTCCAGCGCTCCAACCAGAACACCTGCCTGAACCAGAGGCCTATCGTGCGGGCCGGCGACCGGGTGCGGGCGGGCGACATCCTGGCCGACGGCCCGGCCACGGCCAAGGGTGAGCTCGCCCTGGGCCAGAACGTGCTCGTGGCGTTCATGAGCTGGGGCGGGTACAACTTCGAGGACTCCATCATCGTGTCCGAGCGGCTGATCGAGCGCGACGCCTTCACCTCGATCCATATCGAGGAGTTCGAGTGCGTGGCCCGGGACACCAAGCTGGGCAAGGAGGAGATCACCTGCGACATCCCCAACGTGGGAGATCGGAAGCTCAAGGACCTCGACGAGACCGGTATCGTGCGCATCGGCGCCGAGGTGCGGCCGGGCGACATCCTGGTGGGCAAGGTGACCCCCAAGGGCGAGACCCAGCTCACCCCGGAGGAAAAGCTGCTGCGGGCGATCTTCGGAGAGAAGGCCGGGGACGTGAAGGATACGAGCTTGCGGGTGCCCCCCGGGGTCGAGGGCATCGTGGTGGATGCCAAGGTGTTCAGCCGCAAGGGCGGTGAGGACGGCGAGGAGACCGTGGAGGAGCGCGAGGCCGAGCGGCTGCGCAAGGACATGGAGGACGAGATCGCCATCCTGCGCAGCGCCACCTTTGCGGCGATCCGGGAGCTGCTGGTGGGGGAGACCGCGGGCATGGACATCGTGGACCTCGAGGGCAACGTGGTGATCGCGGAGGGCGAGACGATCACCGACGGGCTTCTGGACCGGGTGCCTCGGGATGCCTGGGGCGAGATGCCGTTGGCAGACGCACCCGAGAAGGAGGACCGGGTCTACGATTTGATGGAGAAGCTCGACCAGCAGGTGGCGGCCGTTCGTAGGCGGTTCGAGGAGAGGGTGTCTCGGCTGGAGGAGGGGGACGACCTTCCCCCGGGCGTGATCAAGATGGTCAAGGTGTACGTGGCCATCAAGCGCCGGCTGTCGGTGGGTGACAAAATGGCCGGCCGCCACGGGAACAAGGGGGTCATCTCCACGATCGTTCCGGTGGAGGACATGCCCTACCTTGACGACGGCACGCCGGTGGACATCATCCTGAACCCTCTGGGCGTGCCCTCGCGGATGAACGTGGGGCAGGTGCTGGAGACCCACCTGGGGTGGGCTGCCCGGGGCCTGGGCGAGCAGATCCAGAAGGTGCTGGAGACCCAGTACTCCCCCGAGGCCCTGCGGGAGCAGCTGAAGGACCTGTTCCCCGACCCCGAGAGCCAGGGGCTCCTGGACCGGGCTTCGGACGAGGTGATCCTGGACCTCGCCCGCCAGGCCGCCCGGGAAGGGGTGTACATGGAGAGCCCGGTGTTCGACGGCGCCTCGGAGGAAGAGATCTGGTCCCTCCTGGAGAAGGCGGGCCTACCCCGCACGGGCCAGGCCACCCTGTACGACGGCAAGACCGGTGAGCCGTTCGACCAGAAGGTCACCGTGGGTACCATGTACATGCTGAAGCTTCATCACCTGGTGGACGACAAGATCCACGCCCGATCGATCGGGCCCTACAGCCTGGTGACCCAGCAGCCCCTGGGCGGCAAGGCCCAGTTCGGCGGCCAGCGGCTCGGGGAGATGGAGGTGTGGGCGCTGGAGGCCTATGGGGCGGCCCACACCCTGCAGGAGATGCTCACGGTCAAGTCCGATGACGTGGCCGGCCGGACTCGGATCTACGAGGCCATCGTCAAGGGCAAGCCCGTGCTCGAGCCCGGGCTCCCCGAGTCGTTCAACGTGCTGGTGAAGGAGATGCAGGCCCTCGGGCTCAATGTGGAGCTCTTGGAAGAAGAGGAAGAGAGCGTCTGACGCCCGCCCCTCGCCGTGCCAAACCCTCGAAGGAGGTCTTGAGCCTTGCGCACGATTGACAGCCTGTTCGACCAGCCCAAGGACCCGTTGAGCTTCAACGCGGTGCGCCTTTCCATCGCCGGTCCCGAGCGGATCCGGGAGTGGTCCCACGGCGAGGTGAAGAAGCCGGAGACCATCAACTACCGGACCTTCAAGCCGGAGTCCGACGGCCTGTTCTGCGCCAAGATCTTCGGGCCGGTGAAGGACTACGAGTGCAACTGCGGCAAGTACAAGCGCATGAAGCACCGCGGGGTGGTGTGCGAGAAGTGCGGCGTGGAGGTGATCCGCTCCTCGGTGCGGCGCGAGCGCATGGGCCACATCGAGCTGGCCACGCCGGTGGCCCACGTGTGGTTCCTCCGGAGCCTGCCCTCCCGGATCGGCGCGGTGCTGGGCCTGAAGCTCAAGGACGTGGAGCGGGTGCTCTACTACGAGGCCTACATCGTCATCGACCCAGGCACCACCCCGCTCAAGCAGGGAGAGCTCCTGACCGAGGAGCAGTACCGCCAGGCCGTGATCGATTACGGCGCCGAGTTCGAGGCGGCCATGGGCGCCGAGGCGATCCGAAGGCTGCTCCATGCCATCGACGTGCCCAAGCTAGCCCACGAGCTGCGCACCGAGATGCTCGAGGCCACCAGCAAGGCCAAACGCAAGAAGTATGCCAAGCGCCTCAAGGTGGTGAACGCCTTCAAGAACTCGGGGAACCGCCCGGAGGACATGATCCTCGAGGTGATCCCGGTTCTCCCGCCGGACCTCAGGCCCCTGGTGCCCCTGGAGGGGGGACGGTTCGCCACCAGCGACCTGAACGACCTCTACCGGAGGGTCATCAACCGCAACAACCGCCTCAAGCGGCTCCTGGAGCTCAAGGCGCCCGACATCATCGTCAAGAACGAGAAGCGCATGCTCCAGGAGGCCGTGGACGCCCTGTTCGACAACGGCCGCCGGGGCCGCACCATCACCGGCCCGAACCGGCGGCCCCTCAAGAGCCTGTCGGACATGCTCAAGGGCAAGCAGGGCCGGTTCCGGCAGAACCTGCTCGGCAAGCGGGTGGACTACTCGGGCCGGAGCGTGATCGTGGTGGGGCCGGAGCTCAAGCTCCATCAGTGCGGCCTGCCCAAGATCATGGCGCTGGAGCTGTTCAAGCCGTTCATCTTCAACAAGCTCGAGGAGCGGGGCCTGGCCACCACCATCAAGAGTGCCAAGAAGATGGTGGAGCGCCAGGAGGAGGTGGTCTGGGACATTCTGGAGGAGGTGACCCAGGAGCACCCGGTGCTTCTGAACCGTGCCCCTACTCTCCATCGGCTGGGCATCCAGGCCTTCGAGCCCAAGCTGATCGAGGGTAAGGCGATCCGGCTTCACCCCCTGGTGTGCACCGCCTACAACGCGGACTTCGACGGCGACCAGATGGCCGTGCACGTGCCCCTCACGGTGGAGGCCCAGATCGAGTCGCGGGTGCTCATGATGAGCACCAACAACATCCTCAGCCCGGCCCACGGCAAGCCGATCATCGTGCCGAGCCAAGACATCGTGCTGGGCATCTACTACCTCACCCTGGCCCGGGAAGGCCGCAAGGGGGAGGGCATGGTCTTCGCGAGCTCCGAGGAGGTGCGGCGGGCCTACGACCAGGGCGAGGTGGACCTGCAGGCGAAGATCCAGGTGCGCATCGACGGCGAGCGGGTGGAGACCACCCCGGGTCGGATCGTTCTGTACGAGATCGTGCCCAAGGAGATCCCGTTCTCCGAGGTCAACCAGACCATGAAGAAGGGCAGCCTGGCGGGCCTGATCGACCAGGCGTTCCGGCTGGCCGGAGGCAAGGCCACGGTGATCTTTGCGGATCAGCTCAAGAACCTGGGGTACCGCATGGCCACCCGGTCGGGGCTGTCCATCGGCATCCACGACATGAAGGTTCCGGCCGCCAAGAAGGAGATCCTGGACCGGGCCTTCGCCGAGGTGGCCGAGATCCAGCGCCAGTTCGAGGACGGTGTGATCACGGACGGCGAGCGGTACAACAAGGTGGTGGACATCTGGTCCAACGCGGCCGACGCCGTGGCCCAGGAGATGATGAAGGAGCTCGAGTCCTCCGGGAACGGGACGGTCGGAGCGGACTCGAACGAGCTCAACTCGATCTACATCATGGCCGACTCGGGGGCCCGGGGCTCCATGAACCAGATGCGCCAGCTGGCCGGGATGCGGGGGCTCATGGCCAAGCCGTCGGGCGAGATCATCGAGACCCCGATCACGGCCAACTTCCGGGAGGGCCTGACGGTCCTGCAGTACTTCATCTCGACTCACGGCGCCCGGAAAGGCCTGGCGGACACGGCGCTCAAGACCGCCAACTCCGGCTACCTCACCCGGCGGCTGGTGGACGTGGCGCAGGACGTGGTCATCACCGAGCAGGACTGCGGCACCCTGGACGGCATCGAGGTCACGGCCCTGGTGGAGGGCGGCGAGGTGGTCGAGCGGCTCCGGGACCGAATCCTGGGCCGCACGGCGCTCCTGGACATCCGCGACCCCTACACCGGCGAGGTGATCGTGCCGGCCAACGGCGAGATCACGGAGGAGCTGGCCGCCAGGGTGGAGGACGCCGGCATCGAGAAGGTGATGATCCGCAGCGTCCTGACCTGCCAGACCCAGACCGGGCTGTGCGTGGAGTGCTACGGCCGCGATCTGGCCCGGGGCCGTAAAGTGAACATCGGCGAGGCCGTGGGTATCATCGCGGCCCAGTCCATCGGGGAGCCGGGCACCCAGCTGACCATGCGCACGTTCCACATCGGCGGCACGGCGTCGAAGCGGGTGGAGCAGTCCACCCTCGAGGTGCGCCACGGCGGCACGGTGCGGTTCCGGAACCTGAAGACCGTGACCAAGGCGGACGGCACCCTGGTGGCCATGAGCCGCAACGGCGAGATCGTGCTGGTGGACGACCAGGGCCGGGAGCGGGAGCGCTACCCGGTGGTGTACGGCGCCCACCTGCTGGTGGCGGACGGGAGCACCGTAGAGCCGGGCCAGCGGGTGGCCGAGTGGGACCCCTACACCAACCCGATCCTCACCGAGACCGCCGGCCGGGTGAAGTTCGGCGACATCCTCGACGGCGTGACCATGAAGGAGCAGGTGGACGAGGTTACCGGGCTGTCGCGCCGGGTGATCATCGAGGCCCGGGGCGGCGAGTACCAGCCGCGGGTGTCGATCAAGAGCCTCGAGGCCGGGGAGACCGTGGGCCGGTACCTGCTGCCGGTGGGCGCCAACATCCTGGTGCAGGAGGGCGACGAGGTCCACGCCGGCGACGTGATCGCCAAGATCCCCCGGGAGACCACCAAGACCAAGGACATCACGGGCGGTCTGCCCCGGGTGGACGAGCTGTTCGAGGCTCGCAAGCCCAAGGACGCGGCCGTGATCTCCGAGATCGACGGCACCGTGAGCTTCGGCAAAGACCTGCGGGGCAAGCGGCGGCTGATCGTGACCCCCGAGGTGGGCGAGCCCAAGGAGTACCTGATCCCCAAGGGCCGCCACATCTCGGTGCGCGAGGGCGACTACGTGCGGGCCGGCGACCCCCTGATGGAGGGGGCCACCAACCCCCACGAGGTGCTCAAGGTCCTGGGCGAGAAGAACCTGATGAAGTACCTGGTGGACGAGATCCAGGAGGTGTATCGGCTCCAAGGCGTGGACATCAACGACAAGCACATCGAGGTGATCGTCCGGCAGATGCTCAAACGCGTCGAGGTCACCGATGTGGGCGACACCGACTTCCTGCTGAAGGAACAGGTGGAGCGCCGGGTGTTCGAGGAGGAGAACCGAAAGGTCCTCGAGAAGGGCGGCCGGCCCGCGATCGGCGTGCCGGTGCTGCTGGGGATCACCAAGGCCAGCCTGTCCACCGAAAGCTTCATCTCGGCCGCGAGTTTCCAGGAGACCACCAAGGTGCTGACCCAGGCGGCCATCGAGGGCCGGGTGGACCACCTACGGGGTCTCAAGGAGAACGTGATCATGGGCCGACTGATCCCGGCGGGCACGGGCACGCCCCAGTACCGGCGGGTGGGCATCGAGACCCACGACGACGGTACCCACTACGAGCCGCTCGTGAAGCCCCGCCGGTCCGAGCTCACCGACGAGGAGGTCATGGCCGAGCTGTCGGCCCTGGGCAGCCGGCGGGTGACCCTGGAGGGCCAGCAGGAGGAGGCCCCCAAGGAGGAGCCGGCCGCGGCCGAGGAGTCGTAGGAGGGCTGGGGAGGGGTCGCCGCCGGGGAATCGAGGCGGCGAGCCAACGACCCGAACAGAAAGGCCGCTTCCGGCGGAAGCCGGAAGCGGCCTTTGTTCATCCGGGATGCCGTGGGCTACTTGGCGTAGCCCACGGTCTTCAGGGCCTCTTCGATCTCGCCGAGGATGGCCGGGTCGTCGATGGTAGACGGCACCCGGTACTTCTCGCCGTCGGCGATCTTGCGCATGGTACCCCGCAGGATCTTGCCCGACCGGGTCTTGGGCAGCCGCTTGACGATCATGGTCTCCTTGTAGCAGGCGATCGGCCCGATCTGCTGGCGGATCATCTGCACGAGATCCGCCTTGAGCCGGTCCGGGTCCACCTCGGCCCCGGCCTTCAGCACCACGAACCCCACGGGCACCTGGCCCTTCAGGTTGTCGGCCACCCCGATCACCGCGCACTCGGCCACGGCGGGGTGGGTGGCGATCACCTCCTCCATGGCCCCGGTGGAGAGCCGGTGGCCGGCCACGTTGATCACGTCGTCCACCCGGCCCATGATGTAGAGGTACCCGTTCTCGTCCTTGTAGCCGCCGTCACCCGTGAAGTAGTAGCCTGGGAAGGGGTCGGTGTAGGACTGCCGGAACCGCTCGTCGTTCTGCCACAGGGTGGGGAGCGTCCCCGGGGGCAGCGGCAGCCTCACCACCACGATACCCTCCTGGTTCGGGCCCAGCTCCTTGCCCGTGTCGTCCACGATCTGCACGTCGTAGCCGGGCACGGCCTTGGTGGGCGAGCCGGGCTTGATCGGCATCAGCTCGATCCCGGCGCAGTTCGCCGCGATGGGCCAGCCGGTCTCGGTCTGCCACCAGTGGTCGATCACGGGGCGCTGCAGCAGGTCCGACGCCCAGTGGTAGGTGTCGGGGTCGAGCCGCTCACCGGCCAGGAACAGGTACTTGAAGTTGGACAGGTCGTACCTCTTGAAGTACTCGCCGTTGGGGTCCTCCTTCTTGATGGCCCGGAAGGCCGTGGGCGCCGTGAACAGCACCTTGACCCCGTGCTGGCTGATGACCCGCCAGAACGCGCCCGGGTCCGGGGTGCCCACGGGCTTGCCCTCGTACAGGATGGTGGTGCACCCGGTGAACAGGGGGCCGTACACGATGTACGAGTGCCCCACCACCCAGCCCACGTCCGAGGCGGCCCAGTACACCTCGCCCGGCTTGGTGTCGTAGATGTACTCCATGCTCCACCGCAAGGCCACGGCGTGGCCGCCGTTGTCGCGTACGATGCCCTTGGGCATGCCGGTGGTCCCCGAGGTGTATAGGATGTACAGGGGGTCGGTGGCGGCCACGGGCACGCACCCGGCCGGCTCGGCCTGGGCCATCAGCTCGTCCCAGTCGTGGTCGCGGCCCGGGGTGAGCTCGGCCTTGGCCTGGGGCCGGGCCAGGATCACGCACTTGTCCGGCTTGTGCTGGGCCAGCTCGATCGCCTTGTCGAGCATGGGCTTGTACTCGATGACCCGGGTGACCTCGATGCCGCACGAGGCCGACACGATCACCTTGGGCTTGGCGTCGTCGATGCGCAGGGCCAGCTCGTTGGGGGCGAACCCGCCGAACACCACCGAGTGGATCGCCCCGAGCCGGGCGCAGGCCAGCATGGCCACGGCCGCCTGGGGCACCATGGGCATGTAGATGATGACGGTGTCGCCCTTTTCCACGCCGAGCCCCTGCAGCACCCCGGCGAACCGGGCCACCCGGTCCTGGAGCTCCCGGTAGGTGATCTTCTGGATCTGGTCCGTCACCGGGCTGTCGTAGATGATGGCCACCTGGTCGCCCCGGCCGGCCTCCACGTGCCGGTCCACGGCGTTGTAGCAGGTGTTGAGCTCCCCGCCCACGAACCACCGGTAGAAGGGGGGGGTGGAGTCGTCGAGCACGCGGTCCCACCTCTTGGTCCACGAGATCTGCTCGGCCGCCTCCGCCCAGAACCCGGCGGGATCTTCGAGGCTCCTGCGGTAGAGTTCTTCGTACCGGCCCATGGGCTCCTCCTTTTCGAGAATGATGTGGGGGAATGAGGCCACGACAAACATCGTCTCAGGGTAGCAACTCCCGGTTGCCTTCAGCAAGGCTAAAAAACTTGAGCCAGACTAAAGGAAACGAAGCCCGGTTCGCCCGCCCGGCGGCCCGGGCCGCGTTGACACCCCTCTGGCCCGCCGGTACGATGCCCCGCCGCGGTTTCGGGGCGCATCGCCCGGCTCTCCACCAAGCCCCATGCCTCCGGGCCTTGACTGCCGGGCCAGAATTCAGCTCGGGTAGGCCGCGAGGCAGCCTGTTTGCGGGGTGCAGACTTTGTGAACGTCTCGGTCCGAGCGTTTCGTGCGGGGCATGGGGTCTACCTCCGGCCGGGCGCGAAGCCGGGCGTTGAGATTCGCCGCGCAGGCACAAAACACGGGAGTTGGTTTCATCACGGGTGCGTGCAGTGGGTACCATTTCGCGGTCCAGACGCCAGAGGCGCTGCACGGCGAGCCAAGGAGCCGCGCCCGGCTCTCCGGCAGACCCCATGCCGCCCGGGCTCTGACCGCCGGGTCGAAAAGCCTGTTGGAAGTTGGAAGAAGACAGGATGTGGCCCCCAGGGGGTTCACCTGTCCACTGTCCTCTGAATTCTGACTCCTGGTATGGCCGAAGGCCCCAGACCGACGACCGTAGACCGTCGACCGAAGACCGAAGTTCCTGGGAAACAACGAACGCGTGCCCTTGCACGGGGGTATGAGGTGACGAAGGGATCGGACGAGCTACAGCCGATGGTGTTCCTGCTCGAGACCTTCCGGGAGCTGGTGGGCCCCGAGGCCGCCGGGGTGGACGCGTGGATCGAGCGGCTGCGGGGCCTGGGCGGGGCCGGGGTGTTTCGGGTGGCCGTGGCCGGCACGGTGAAGAGCGGCAAGAGCACCCTGGTGAACGCCTTGGTGGGCCAGGACATCCTGAAGCGGGGCGCGGGCATCATCACCTCGCTGGTGACCCGGGTGCGGCCCGGGCCCGAGCCCCGGGCCAGCCTGCGGCTAAAGGGGTGGGTCGAGGTGAACCGCGAGGCCACGGACGCGGCCCTCCTCCTGGCGGCCGGGCACGATGGGCGTCCGCTGGACCTGCGCTCCGAAGCGGACCGGGGGCGCATCCGGGCGGCCCTGGAGGATTTGGGGGATCGGGTGCTCGCAGAGGGCGGAAGCTTCGATCGCAACGTGACGTTGCTGCGGGCCTACCTGGACGGGTACGAACGCATCCGGCCGTGGCTGGCCGAGGAGCCGCGGACCCTGGAGCTGGGGCCGGACCGGTTCGCCGAGCACCGGGACTTTGCCGGCGACGATGCCCTCGCGGTGTACGTGGACGACCTGATCCTCGAGCTTCCGGGCGCGGGCCTGCCGCCGGGCACCGAGCTGGGGGACTGCCAGGGGTACGACTCTCCCAACCCCCGCCATCGGGAGAAGGTGCAGTCGTACCTGATGGGGGCCCATGCCACCCTGTACGTGGTGTCGAGTCGGGTGGGGGTCCGGGAGGCGGACCTGCGGTTCGTACGCGACATCAAGGCCCTGGGGCTCCTCGACGCCACCCGGTTCGTGCTCAACGCCGACCTGGGCGAGCACCCCACGGCCGAGGACCTGGCGGACATCCGCGATCGGGTCGCGGCCGATCTGGCCCCGTTGACCGGAGAGGTGGAGGTGCCCGTGGTGTCGGCCCTGCGGGGTCTCCTGTCGGCCCGGCAGGCCGGCGGCGCGGGCCTGGAACGCAAGGAGGAGCTGCTCCTGGCCCTGTGGGAGGAGTCCCCTGCCAAGGTTCTGGACGGGTTCGGGGCGTTTCGGAACGGGGTGCTCCGGACCCTGGCCGAGGGCCGCTCCCGGGAGGTGGAGCGGACCGTGCGCTCGGCGCTGCGCTCGGCGGGGAGCGCCCTCAGGGCCCGGGTGGAGTCGGCCCTGGCCGCGGCACGGGAGGAGACGGACCGGCTCAGGGAGGAGAAGGACACCCTGGCCCGGGCCCGGCAGGAGGTGGAGGCCTCCCTGGGGGGGTTCGAGAAGGCGGTGCGGGCCGCGGCCACCGAGGTCCGGGAGCAGGCGTTCCGCGGGGTGGACCGGGTGTTCCATCCCTCGGGCGGGGACCTGGCCCTGTCGTTCCTGGACAAGGTCCGGGCGATCCCGGCGCCCCGGGTGGAGACGAGCGGGGACCGGCGCCGATTCTACCGGGAGATGGCCCGGGTGTTCCAGGAGATGAAGGCCGCGTTCCAGGCGCTCAAGGTGGAGGATCTGAATCCCCGGGCCGTGGAGGCGATCCGCGCCGTGTGGGCCGACGCCAGCGGTACTCTGCGGGAGGCGGCCCGGGGCCCGGCCGAGCTGCTGACCCGCAACGTGGAGGCCTACAACCGGGAGGCCGAGCGGCTGGGCCTCCCGGTCACCCCGTTCTCCCCGCCCGAGCTGGACCCCTCGATCGGCCGGCGGGTGATCCCCCTGCCCAGCGCCGTCACCTATGCCGGCGGCGAGCACCCGGCCGACCGCATGCTGGCCCTGGCCGCCCAGTGGACCCGCAAGGCCGCCTCGGGTTGGGCCCGGCGGCTGGTGGGCCGGGGAGGGCGCAAGGGATTTGCCGAGGGAATGCTGGCCGACTGGGCCGAGGCGGTCCGGGAGACCCTGCTGGAGGAGGCCCGGTCGAACCTGCTCCACTACAACGAGCAGGTCAAGTACCAGGTGGTGGGCCGGAACCTGGAGGCCCTGGCCGACGCCTGGATCGCGGCGTACCGGGAGCTGGCCCAGGCCGCGGTGCAGGACCTGTCCACCCTGGAGCAGGCCGTGGGCCGCCGCCAGGGGGAGCGGGCGGATCTGATCCCCCGGCTCGAGGGGATCCGCGATGCCCTCGAACCCCTCGCCGTTTGAGCCGTACCCGGGCGTCGGTCGTCACTGGCGCAACCGGTTTGGGGGGCCGGTGCGGCGGGTGAGCCTGGACGCCGGGCTTTCCTGCCCGAACCGGGACGGCACCGTGGGAAGGGGGGGGTGCCTGTTCTGCGACCCCGCCTCGTTCTCGCCGAGCGCGGGCGACCCCCGGCCGGTGGCCCACCAGCTGGCCGAGGGCATCGGCCGGCTGCGGGCCCGGGGCGTGACCCGGGTGGCCGCCTACTTCCAACCCCACACCAACACCCACGCTCCCCTTGACACGCTCCGCCGGGTGTGGGACGCCTGCTTGCCCTTCTCCGAGGTGGTGGCACTCTGCGTGGGCACCCGGCCCGACTGCGTGCCCGGCCCGGTGCTGGACCTCCTGGCCGGATATGCAGACCGGTGGGAGGTGTGGGTGGAGCTGGGGCTGCAGTCGGCCCACGATCCGACCCTGGCGCTGCTTCGCCGGGGCCACACCGCGGCCGACTTTGCCGACGCCGCGGCCCGGGCCCGAGCCCGGGGGCTCAAGGTGTGCGCCCACGTGATCCTGGGGCTTCCCGGCGAAGGGCCGGAGCACGAGAAGCGCACCGCCCGGTTCCTGGCCGGGCTGGGCGTGGAGGGGGTCAAGCTCCACCAGTTGGCGGTGGTCCGGGGCACGGCGCTGGAGGCCCTGTGGCGTCGTGGCGAGGTTCGGGTGCTGGCCGAGGGGGAGTATGTGGATCGGGCCGCCCGCTTTCTGCGGAGGCTGCCCCCGGACACGGTGATTCACCGGCTCGTGGGCGACACCCGGGCCGACCGGCTGCTCGCACCCGTTTTCGACCGGAACCGGGTGATCGCGGCGGTCCGGGCCCGGATCGGCAAGGGTGAGTGATGCGGGCACGAAAAAAGCGCCAGCCCTTTTCGGGGCCGGCGCGGCGAGCCGTGGTGGGCGAGGCGGGATTCGAACCCACGGCCTCAGGTTCCGGAGACCTGCGCTCTATCCAGCTGAGCTACTCGCCCGCCGAAGGAAGCGCATAGTCAATCACACCTGGGACCCGATTGCAAGAGCTTTGGGGGGCAGAGACTAGTGTAGCGTTTCCCAACTCTCGTGGTTCTCCCAGGCGGTGGGGCTGGGGGCCCCTCCTTTCGCTGAACGGCCTCGCAGGGGCCGCCTCGGCGCGGTCCGCTGCAGCGCGTGAGAGCACGCGCCGCGGCCGCTCCCCTGGCGCCGGGCGACCCGAGCTGCTCGGCCGTCGCGCTTCGTCGGAGCCCCCAGCCCCACCGCCGTAATCCACATACGTTGTTGCGAAACGGTACACGAGAAACTAGGGGGGATAGGACTTTTAGCCTTCTAGCCTCCCAACTTCCTGGCTTTCCAGCCTTCCAGCAGGCAGAAGGCCCGACCAACGACCGTCGACCGAAGTCATACGGGAGTCCGATCATGCGCAAGATGGGAAAGGTGCTCCTCTGGGCCGGGGCCGCCCTCGTCCTTCTGGGCGGCGCCGCCACGGTGGGGCTTAAACTGTACCTGACCAAGGATCGGATCCTCGGGTGGGTGATCCCTCCCCTGGAGGCCCGCCTCCACCGCCGGGTAAGCATCGCGGATGCCGGGGGCGGGCTCACCGGCATCGAGCTGGAGGGACTGGACGTGCGCGCCGAGGGCGCGGACGAGCCTCTGGTGGCGGCCGAGCACATCCGGGTGCGCTGGAATCTGTGGTCCCTCCTGCGGAAGGAGATCGAGGTGAAGGAGGTGCGCCTCGTGCGGCCGCGGATCCGCGTGGTGCGCCGGGCCGACGGAACCCTGGACATCGACGACCTGCTGGAGCCGGCCGAGGGAGAGGCGCCGCCCGGGCCTCCGGCCCGAACCCCGGAACGGGCCGGAGGCCCGCCCGTGGCCGTGGCGGTGGCGCTGTTCTCCGTCGAGGGCGGCCGAATCGCGTTCGAGGACCAGTCGGCCGACCCGCCGCACACCTACGTGCTCGACGAGGTCGAGAGCCGGGTGAGCGGGTTCTCCCTGGACCGGCCCGTGCCGTTCACACTTTCTGCCAAGCTGCCGCTGACGGCGCAGGGACGGTTCTCCGTGGAGGGCACCCTCCACCCGACCACCCGCAAGATGGACGCGAGGCTCCGGGTGGGCGGGTTCGACCTGCCGGTCCTGGCCCCCCTGATGGGAGGCGAGGGCGTGCGGTTCGCGGCCGGCGTGTTCTCGATGGACCTCGGGGTGAAGGGCACGGCCGGTGCAGCCCTGGTGGTGGGAGGCACCGCAGGGGTGGAGGGGCTGGTGCTCGCCCGGAGGGGCCGGACGGGCGAGCCGACCGACGTGTCCGTGGATCTTTCGATGACTCTGAACCTGAACCCTGCGAAGGCCGAGGTGGACCTCTCGAAGCTCGATGCCGAGGCGGCCGGCCAGCGCCTCTCCCTCACGGGCCGGGCCCGGTACGGGGCCGAGCCGTTCCGGGTGGAGTTTCGGCTGGCCTCGCCCGAGCTGAGGGCCGCCCCGTTCCTGGCCCTCTTTCCCCCCGGCGAGGAGGAGACGGGAACCGCGGCCGGGGCCCCGGCCGCCGGAGCGAACGAGGGGCCGCCGCCCGAGGTGCCGGTGGAGGCCAAGGGCGACGTGGAGATCGGACGCCTGGAGGCCGGGGGGCTGGCGGTGGAGCCGTTCCAGGCCCACGTGGAGCTGAAGGGCGGAAAGCTCCGGATCGATCCGCTGCGGGCCGGCGTGTACGAAGGAGAGCTTGCGGCGGCCGTGGGCGTGGACCTGGCCGCGCCCGGCCCGGAGTTCGAGGCCGAGGTGAGCCTGGACGGCACCCGGCTCGGCAAAATGTTGCCGGCCGTCAGCCCCGGCCTGGCCAACACCGTCACCGGCGTCCTGTCCTTGTCGGCCCGGGTGTCGGGCCGGGGCGGCGATCTGGAGGCCCTAGCGGCGGACGTCCGGGCCGAGGCCAGGGACGGCAGGATCCTGAACCACCCCCTGGTGGATCGGTTCGCCGAGCTGTTCCGGGTCAAGGAGCTCCGGACCCTGAACTTCTACACCCTCAAGCTCGACGCGGGGGCCCAGGGTGGGGTGGGCACCGTGCGCAGCCTGGTCCTTCGGGGCCCGGACGCCCAGGCCACGGCCACCGGGACCCTGGGGCTCATGGATCGGAGGCTGGACTTGCGGGTGGCGGTGGCCGTGCCCCGCCGGGTCGCGGGCCGCCTGCTGCGACGGGCCGAGGTGCTCGACGCCCTCACGGACGAGCAGGGGTGGTCCAAGGTGCCCCTGCGGCTGTCCGGCACCCTGGAGGATCCCTCCTACGGCCTGGACACCGAGGCCCTGGCCCGGATGGGGGCCAAGGTGCTGGAAAAGAAGGCCCGGAAGGCCGTGGAGGAGAAGGTGTTGGACAAGCTTCCCCTGGACCCGGAGGGGAGGAAGGCGATCGAACAGGGGCTGAAGCGGCTGTTCGGCCGGTAAGGCCGCCTGTCTCAGAATTCAGAGGACGGAATTCAGAAGACAGGGTTGGGCCCCGGGGGGCCTGCCCTCAGACCGTGGACCGGAGACCGAACTCACCATGCGTTCCGATACAGAACCCATCATCGTGATCGGGGGGGGGCTCGCAGGCTCCGAGGCCGCCTGGCAGCTGGCCCGGCGGGGTATGCCCGTGAGGCTCGTGGAGATGCGGCCCGGCCGCACCACGCCGGCGCATCGGACCCCCCTCTTGGCCGAGCTGGTGTGCTCCAACTCCCTCAAGGCCATGGGCCTGGGCCAGGCCTCGGGGCTTCTCCAGGAGGAGCTGACCCGGCTGGGGTCGGTGGTCCTGGCCGCGGCCAAGGAGCACCGGGTGGCGGCCGGCCAGGCCCTGGCGGTGGACCGGGACCGGTTCGCCCGGGCCGTGACCGAGCGGCTCGAGGCCGACCCCCGCGTCGAGATCGTGCGCGAGGAGGCCACGCGGGTGCCCCGGGACCGGCACGTGATCGTGGCCACCGGCCCCCTCACCTCGGACGCCCTGGCCCGGGACCTGGCCGAGCTCACCGGGGCCGAGTCCCTCTACTTCTACGACGCCATGGCCCCCATCGTGGAGGGGGACTCCGTCGACCGGTCGGTGGCGTTTGCGGCCTCCCGCTATGGCAAGGGGGGGGACGACTACCTCAACTGCCCCATGACCCGGGAGGAGTTCGACCGGTTCTACCAGGCCCTGGTGTCGGCCGAGGCCGTACCCACCCGGGAGTTCGAGGAGGAGCGGGTGTTCCAGGCCTGCCAGCCCATCGAGACCCTGGCGGCCAAGGGCCCCAAGACCCTCCTGTTCGGCCCCATGAAGCCGGTGGGCCTGGTGGATCCCCGCACCGGGCAGCGGCCCCACGCCGTGGTGCAGCTCCGGCGCGAGGACGAGGCCGGCGAGCGCTGGAACCTGGTGGGGTTCCAGACCAAGCTCACCTACCCGGAGCAGGAGCGGGTGTTCCGGCTGATCCCCGGGCTGGAGCGGGCCCGGTTCTACCGGTTGGGCAGCCTGCACCGCAACACCTACGTGGACGGCCCCCGGCTCCTGGACCGGTACCTCCGGCTGCGGCGGTACCCGTGGATCCAGCTCGCCGGCCAGATCACCGGGGTGGAGGGGTACCTGGAGAGCACGGCCGCGGGGCTGTGGGCCGGGCTCAACCTGGCCCTGCGGCTGGCCGGCCGCACCCCGGATCCCCTGCCCCCCGAGACGGCCGCGGGCGCCCTGGTGGAGCACGTGGTGGCCAGCCCGTCCAAACGGTTCGAGCCCATGAACATGAACTTCGGGCTCCTGCCCCCCCTGGGGGTGAGGATCCGGGACAAACGCAAGGTCAAGGAGGCCAAGGCCCGACGGGCCCTCGAGGCCCTGGACGCCTGGCTGGCGGCCCGGGCCGGGGAGGGGGCGCCGTGAGCCCGGCGGCCGAGGCGATCCGCGCCGAGATCCGGGAGCGCGGGCCGATCCCGTTCGCCCGGTTCATGGAGCTGGCCCTGTTCCACCCCCAAGGGGGGTTCTACGCCTCGGGCCGGGTGCGGATCGGCGTGGACCATGGCGACTTCACCACCGCCCCCCACATCAGCGCCGTATTCGCCCGGTGCCTGGCCCGGTGGGTGGAGGCGGCCGACCGGGCCCTGGGTGGGCCCGACCCCCTGGTCCTCGTGGAGGGGGGGCCGGGCGAGGGCCGGCTGGCCCGGGACCTGCTGGACGCCCTGGCCGAGCGTCGGCCGGACCTCTACCCGCGGGTCCGGTACGTGGCGGACGAGGCGAGCCCCGCCCTGGGCGCCCGGCGCAGGGAGCTCCTCCGACCTCACCAGGACCGGTGCCTGGAGCAGGCCCCGCGGGGCTGCGCGGGGGTCTACCTCTCCAACGAGCTCGTGGACGCCCTGCCGGTGCACCGGCTCCGGGGGGAGGGCACGGGCCTGGAGGAGGCCTGGGTAGACTGGGACGGCCGCGGGTTCCGGGAGGTGTGGGCCCGGCCCAGCCCCGAGGCCGGGGCGTTCCTGAAGCGGTACGCCCCACCCCTGGGCGATTGGGAGGTGGAGGTGCGGCCCGCGGCCGAGGCGTGGCTGGAAGGGGCGGCGGCCCGCCTGGGACGGGGGTACGTGCTCACCATCGACTACGGCGACCGGGCGGAGCGGCTGTACGGCCCCCACCGGCTCCTGGGCACGGCGACGGCGTACCGGGCCCACCGCCTCGTGGACGACCTCCTGGCCGACCCCGGGGAGCAGGATCTCACGGCCCACGTGGACTTCACCCACCTCCAGCGGGTGGGGCAGCGGCTGGGGCTCACGGCCGAGCCCCTCGTGAACCAGCGGGAGTTCCTGTTTCGGTGGGGCCTCGAGGAGGAGGTGGTCGCCCTGGAGCAGCGGCTCCCCGAGGTGGACCGGCTGGCCGCCATGCAGGCCCTGGCCCCCCTGCTCCTGCCCGGCCCGGGCATGGGCGACACGTTCCGGGTGCTGGTCCAGACGAAGGAGGCGGTGGGGCTGGGGGGCTAGGCAGCGGGCAGTTTGGTGGCCGAATTTGACATTCCCCGGGATTCTGGCTGAAATGGAACGGCAGCTTCTTGCATCAGGGCGGGGCCCCTCCCCGTGGCGGAGCGGTGGAATCTCATGCAGAAGTGCCCCCACTGCGGCAGCGCGAACGTCCGAAAATCGAGGCGGTACAAGGCCGAGCGGACCCTTCTGCGGCCGTTTCCGGCATGGTTCCGGTGCCGGGAGTGCCGGAAGCGGTTCGTGGGTACCGACTGGCCGTTGGCCCGCCGGTGGGCGGCCGGGGCGGCAGCCGTTGTCGGCGTGATGTGGTTGGGAGCCGTGGTCTGGCCCGAGGGGGGACAACCCGGAGGGCAGCCCACCCCGGCCGCGGGCGCGATCGAGAACGTGCCGGACGACGCGCACCTCCCCGTCCTGGACGTGGAGCTCACGGGCGAAGCCCTGCGTGCGGCGGCCGGCCGGGGGGACCCCGAGGCCCAGCACCGGCTCGGCTTGGAGCTGCTCCAGACCTTTCGGGAGGGGGGCGACCCTGCGGTTCTGGCCGAGGCCGTCCACCTGCTCAAGGAGGCCGCGGGCCGGGGAAACCCCCGATCCCAGCTCGTGCTGGGGGCGTTGTACGAGAACGGCCGGGGGGTGATCCAGGACTTCCGGGAGGCCGTGGGCTGGTACCGGCGTGCGGCCGAGAACGGCGAGGCCGAGGCCATGCTGCGGCTCGGTCTGATGGCCGAGGCCGGCCGCGGGATGGACCGGGACCTCGTGGAGGCCTACGTGTGGCTCAACCTGGCCGCGGCCCGGGGGGCCACCGAGGCCGAGATCCGGCGCGAGGCCGTGCGACGGCAGCTCACCCCCCAACAGGTGGCTCGGGGTCAGGACCGCTGCCGGGCGCTCGACACCCGCATTCCCCCCCTCCCGTCCCGGTAGAGCCGCGTCTCGTCGGAGCCCCCCGATGCGCCCGGTTCGGGCTCGTACCTGATTGCGGAACGCCGCAGTGGGTCGGGCCGCGACGAACGGCGGAGGGGGAGCCGCGGGGGTCCGGCGAGGTTAGTGGGCCGTTCCCGGCGCAGTTGGAATCGCCGAACCGGACGAGACATCGGTCGGTCCCGTGGGTCCCGCCTCGACTTTTCCAGCGAAGACGGTTCCCTGAGCGGACACAGAGATCCTGGGTTCGTCCGGATCCCGGGCCGCCCTCACGGTTCCTCTACCGGGGTCACGGGCGTGGGGAGTCCGATCGTACCACCCCCCTCGCCCGAGCCCGGTCCTTCCCCGGGGAATGCCCCGCCTTGAAACCCTTCGCCGGAGACCGGTACCTCGACGACGGGCTCGTCGGGATCGGACGACTCGATCACCAGGGTCGTGGTCTGAACCCCTTCCTGGGTCGGGGTGAACCCCACGGTCACCGAGCACCGGTGGGTGGGGGGAAGCGTCGCGGGGCAGTCGTGCACCACGCCGAAGTCCGGGAGGGCCGGGTCCAGGGCGATGCCCAGGAGGTCGAGGTCCGCGTACCCGGTGTTTCGCACCGTGAAGGTCTCGTGGGCCGTCATCCCCCCCACCTCCACGAATCCCGCGTCCCACGAATCCGGGGCGACCTGGATCTGCGAATCGGTGTGGAGCGCGGCGTCGGCCTTGGTTTCGGAGCAGGCCGTGCCCCCCACGCCGTCCGACGCGGCCGTCGCGGCGGCCGTGTCGGCGGAGGTGAACGCGACGGAGCGGGCGGTAAGACCCGGGTCGTACGGGGCGGCCGCCGTGTCCCGGACCGTCACGTCGGCGTACCCCGCCAGGGTGCAGGCCGGGCCGACGTTTCCGATTCCGTCCACCTTGAGGAACCACCCGTCCCAGTAGCCGGCGCCGGTCGATGCGGTGGTGCCTGCAACCACGGCCCCACCCCCGGCCAGGGGCGAAACCGAGCGCACCCAGTCTAGATCGGTTCCCCCATACGTCCGGGACCAACGCACATCCCCGTCCGGGCTGATCGCGACGATCCAGGCGTCCGCGCCGTTGGCACCGTCGTTCCAGATGCCCCCGATGAGGTACCCGCCATCGGGCACGGGCTCCACATGGTATCCCTCGGCATAAACCCCGGGCAGACCGTAGGCCTTTTGCCAAACCACCGCTCCGGAAGTGTCGAGCTTCAGCACCCACAGGTCCCGGTCGCCGGCCGCGAAGGAGTCGGTGAGGCCCACCGCGATGTAGCCGTCGGCCGTTCGGCGCACGCTCCAGGCGTGGTCGTAGGACGTGCCGCCGAAAGCCCGCTGCCACGCGATGGCCCCGGAGGAGTCGAACTTGACCACCAGGGCGTCGCACCAGGTGTCGGCCGAGGCGCAGGTGACGCCCGCTGCCACGGCCCCGCCGTCCGGCGTGGGGTCCAGCGAGAACAGTTGATCCATCTCGTCGGTGCCGAAGACCCTCTGCCATACCACGTTTCCGGCTGCATCGAGCTTCAGGAGCCAGGTGTCATCAAACACGCCGGTCATGCCGGCCACGAGGAAGCCGCCATCGGCTGTTTCGGCGATCTCCCAGTAATCGCCGCCGGTGTCGTCCGGGTGGCCGCCCAGGACCTTCTGCCACACGGGGTTCCCGAACCGGTCCACCTTCCAGACCCACAGCCCGTACCAGTTGTCGCCCGGGGCGAACCAGGACCATGTGCCGCCGACCACGGCGTACCCGCCGTCCGAGGTGGGCACGGCCGCGTAGGCCCGGTCGTCGTCGTCACCGCCGTAGGTCTTGGCCCACACCAGGTCGCCCGAGGCGTCCAGCTTGACGAGCCAGGCGTCCGTGTTGCCCGCGCCGAACGACTTGGTGCGGCCCGCCGCGATCAGGCCGCCGTCGGGCGCGACCCGAAGGGAGCTCAGTTCGTCGTCCGACGCCCCGCCGTACGTCCTGGCGAAGGAGGCCAGCGCTTCGCCCGGCGCCGGAACGGTCAGTTGCACCGTAACCGTGTCGTCCCCTCCGTCCGATGTGAGGGACAGGTCGAACGAGTAGCTCCCCGGGTCGAGCCCGGTGCGGTCCGTGGTGAGGGCGATCTCGACGCGGCCACCGGCCGCGAGTTGGCCGGCGTCCGGGAACACCCCGAGCCACGAGGGGAGCGCCCCGGCCACGGACCAGTCCAGCGTCTCCGTCGAGCTCAGGTTCTCCAGCGAGAACCCGGCGGAAAAGGCGGTGTCTCCGAGGTCCACCACGGTGGGGCTCACGTACAGAAACGGCGTGATCCCGGCTCCGGAAAGGCTCCCGGTGACCACCGGCTCGTCTGGGTCGTCGGAACGGATCTCGATCTCGCCGGTCACGGGCTCGGTGCCCGTGGGCGTGAACGCGACCGTGATCGTGCACATCTGGGACAGGCTGCCGGTGAACGGCGGCACCGGGTCGGTGCAGCCGTTGGAGGCCAGGGCGAACTCCGGCGCACCCGACACCGCTACGTCCGTCACGTGAAGATCCACCGCGCCCTCGTTCTTCACGGTGATGTTCCACGTGCGCGTGCTCCCGATCGGCACGCCGCCGAAGGTGGCGTTGGCTCCGATCACGGCGATGTCGGGCTCCTGGGGGATCGTCGCCGTGCCGGTGATCTGGACCTCCACCACCGGCTCGTCCGGGTCGTCGGTGGCGATGGTGAGGGTGGCTGTGGACGTGCCCTCGTCGTCCCGGGTGAACCCGATGCCCACCGAACAGGTTTGCCCCGGCGCCAAGGTTTCGCCGCACGCGTCGTCCGGATCCCACCGGGAGAAGTCGCCGGAGCCCGAGAGGGTCACCCCGGTGATCGCCAGGGCGGCGCCTCCCTGGTTGGTCACCCGGACGGTATTGGTCACGTCCCACCCGGGCCGGATCTCGAACGCCAGGATCGAAGGCTCCACGGCCACGTCGGGCAGGGGCTCCACCGACACCACCACCATGACCGGGACGCTGGGATTGTTGGGATCGTTTGAGGTCACGTACAGGCTGTACACGTGGGTGCCCAGTTCCAACCCGGACCGATCCACCGACAGGGTCACCTCGGTCGCGTCCCCCGGGCCGGTGGTGCCCTCGGTGGCCGAGGCGGTGAGCCAGCCGGGCCAGGGCTCCCCCTGGTACCAATCCTCGACCAGGGCCCAATCCAGATCCGCCGTGCCCTGGTTCTCGATGTGCAGGACCTTGGTGAACTCCCGGGCGGAGAAGTACACATCGTCCACCGAGACCGTGGGAAACGCCTCGCTCACCCTGGCCGTGAGGGGGATGGCCAGCCGCGGGGTCGCGGGGTCGTCGCTCCGCACGACCAGGGTGGCCCGGTACGCGCCGGGTTCTGCCGCCCCGGCGAACAGGACGTCGAGCCGGATCTCCTCTTCGCCACCAGGGGCCAGCGCCTGGGGCATCGAGGGGGCGAGGTCCAGCGAAAACCCCTCGTCGCCGGTGAGTTCGATCCCCTGGATCTCCAGGTCGCGGGCGGGCGCCAAAGCCTCGTTGCGCAGGCGGACCGGAACGCTGGCCCCCTGGTCCGGCAGCAAGGTGCCCAGGTCCACCGCGGAGGGCTTTGCGCCGATCACCGGCCGGGCGAGAAACGCTTCCTCCCCCGCCCCGAAGAACCCGAGCACCGCCCCCGCCCCGCCGCGGACCCCGTCGGCTTCGGACCCGTCGGGCAGGTCGGCACCCGCGTCGATCACCAAGAGATCCGTCCCGGCGCGGGGCGGCAGGTCCACCACGGCCACCGCGGCCCCGAAACGGGAGGACAGCGCCGAACTGTCTCCCGAGCCGAGATATGCGTAGTCTTCTCCGTTGGACAGATGGGGGGAATCCGATGAGGCGGCCTGCCACGACCGGGTCTCGAGGTACAGCGCATCCCGGCCGCCGGCGCGCCACGGGGGCGAGGCGCTCCCCCACAGGATCCAGACCCGGCCTGCGTCTTCGTCCGCCCGATCGCCCGGCGCGCCCACGACCAGGTCCGGGAACCCGTCCTGGTTCAGGTCGCCGGAGGCCAGGGCATACCCCAGGCGCACGAAGCCCGTCGAGCCGTGGACCGTGAGGTCGGCGACCTCGTCCACGTTGGCCGCGGCCCCGGAAGCGAGCGCTCCGTTCCCGGCCTCGATCACGTACACCCTGCCGGCGCGCTCCCGTTCCAGGTCCATGGGGCCGACGCGCACCCGGAGGACAGCGTCGGGGGCGCCCAGGATCACCTCGGCCCGGCCGTCCCCCGTGAGATCGCCGGCGTGGACCACGGAGCCGAACCCCGTGCGCTCGGCGTCCGATGCGACGGCAGGGCCGAGCAGCGCGGCGTCCTGGTCGCCCCCGGCCCGGGCGTCCGCGCGCAGGGTTCCCCGGAGCGCAGTAGCCGGCGGCCCGAACCAGGAACGGCCGCGGAAGAGGTAGACGGCTCCCTCCCGCGCCGTGAGAGGATCGGTGGCCGTGACCGCCGCGTACCCGGGAGCGCCGATGACCAGGTCGCCCAGCCCGTCGCCGTCCACGTCCGCAACCGCCAGGGCCGCGCCGAACCGGTCCGCGCGGTGCTCGGCGACCTCTCCGCCGGCAAAGGAGACCACCGAGGAAAAGGGCTCGGCCGCGCCCTCGATCGTGGCGGCGTAGGGGAAGATCGCCAATTCGTCGGGCAGGCTCACGGTCTTGTCCGGCAGGGTGAAGCCCCACCCGCGGATCACATACACGCGCCCGGGTCCCGGGTCCGACGCGCCTGCGCCGTCCCCAGCGGAGGGCGCGCCCAGCACCAGGTCGGCCCGGGCGTCCGAGGAGCCCACGTGGGCCACGGCCACCGCCTCGCCGAGTTCCCGGTCGTCCGCGCCCACGAACCGCGCGTCGTACTGGTCCAGGGTAAATTCGTACCCCTGCTCCCACGCGGTTCGGCCGAACAGCACGTACGCCTTGCCCGGGAGGTGGGCCCCCTCGGGGTCGAGCAGGGTGCCGTGGGTCCCGGTGTCGGGGTTTCGGTCCGTGGACCCGATCACGAGGTCGTCGATCCCGTCGCCGTCCAGGTCGCCCACGGCCAGGGCGTTTCCGATGCGCCGGGTGTTGCGGGTGTCCGGGTCCACGTCCCGGACGTCGCCGAGGATCTTCACGTCCCAGGCGCTTTCGTCCGCGAGGTCGAGCTCGCCCCACCCCTCGGTGGTCCCGAACCGCAGGAACACGGCGCCCACCTCGTAGACGTTCGTGTACGTGGGCACGCCCACGGCCAGGTCGGGGAGCCCGTCGCCGTTGAGATCCCCGACCGCGACAGCTCGGGGGGCCATGAAGGCACCGGGACCGGCAAGGCGCAGATCAAGCGCGTCGTCCGCGCGGCGGTGGGGGAGAACGGTGAAGTTCCCGGTCGTGCACCGCGGCCCGGGGCAGGCCGGGTCGGGCCCCACCCCCAGGGTGAACGCGTGGGATCCCTCGGGCAGGGATTCGCCGGGCCCGGTGAACCACGCCAGGCCCCACCTCTCGTGGAAATCTCCAGCAAACGGGAAGGGATCCGCTTCCCAGGGCAGCGAGGTGCCGATGTCCGTCAGGACGACGTCCTCCGGATAAGGGGTGAGGTAGTTCGCTTCGACGTAAAGGCGATCACCGGGGAACATCCCGGGGTTTAGCACGTGCGCTTCGGGGCTCAGGTTGGGACTGGGTTCAAGGAACACCGGATCGCTCAGACGCCAATCGATTCCGGTGGCGCCAACCACCGCCTGCACCCACCCGGGTTTGAGGTAACCCAGGTACGGATTGGCGTAGAGGCGGAACTGGTCGTATTCCACAGCGCTCGGGTACTTGGTGGTGTCCGGCCCCGACCCGGGGTTCCAGTTCACCGTGAGGTACTGCGTGCTGAACCCCTTGCCGGTGACGGTCCGGTAGCCGTAGTCGTAGGAAACGCCGTAGGTGGTGCGGATGAGGTCGTCGCAGGCGGCCCCGTGGTCGGCGCACAGGGCGTCGAGCATGGATGCGTAGTCGTCGAGTTCGCAGCGGTCGATGTCGAACTCGGGGTCGTAGCAGGTGTCGAACAGCCGGCACGAAGGGTGCGTGGGGTCGTCGGCGCACAGGGCCTCGATGTATTCCTCGTACTCCTCCATCGTGCACAGGTTGACGCCGTTGATCGTACAGCGGTTGTACGGAATCTGGTCCACGTACACCGCGGGGATCCAGTCCCCGATGGACTCGATCCGGGGCTTGTCCAGCACCTCCACCGTGTGCACCGGCGGGTAGTCCGTGCCCCATTCCAGACACACGTCCGAATCGGGGAAGAACCGGACGCACTTGGTGCGGTCCGGGTAGGAGTACGCGCCGCAGCTCGCCCGGATGTCCAGTTCCACCCAGCCCGTCTCCTCCCCCGCGACCAGGGTGTGGTCCTCCCGGCTCGACCCGCCATCGGTCGCGCTCACAAGGTCGCCCCCCGACGCGACCGCCACCGTGAAGGGGACCTTCCGGTCCACCTCGGTCACCTGGAAGTTCACCCCGGCGATGTCTGCCACCAGCTCAACCACCAGGTCGCCGAGGACCTCCTTCAGCTCGGCCTCGATGTCGTACCCGCTGATCTTCTTCACCAGCCAGATGACGCCGAACGGGTCGGGGAGGTTCACGTCGATCTCGTGCTCCGCCAGGAACTCCCGGAACGGCGCGTTGGTGAAGTTGGCGTACAGGGAGAGGGTGTTGGTCGTGCCGGTGTACAGCACGTCGTTGGAGAGCCCGGAGATGGGCTGGTCGATCACGATCTTCCACTCGCTGGGGAAGGTGGGCACCACGGTGTACAGGGCGTCGACCACGTAGTCCACGACGCCCAGGATCGCGTCCAGAACCGACGAGACGGCGGAGATCACCGCGATGCTCTCGGAAAGGATGGGGATGGCCACGCAGGCGGGCACGATCCCGAACGCGCAGCCGATGGACGAGCCCACCAGCATCGCGTACAGGGCGTCTTCCACGGCGTTGAGCACCCCGGCCACGATGCGAACCGGCTGGAGGACCTCTTGGAGCGCCTCCACCACCTCGGCCACGTCGCATCCCGACGCGCCGGCGTCCGGAAGCCCCCGCGCGGCCCGCTGGGCCGCGCGCTGGGCGATCCGGCGCAGCTGGCCGTTGGCCTCCCCGAGATCCGCCAGGGCCTCGGCCAGGACCGGGCTGCCCAGGATCGCGTCGATCCGGGCCTGCACCCCCGGGTCCGGCACCGCTTTGAGCCGGCCGCGCAGTTCCTGGAGGAACGCCCCGATCCGGTCCAGGTTGCCCAGCAGCGCGTCCCGGGTCTCCTGGGGCAGGTTCTCCCCGGCGAGCTGCTCCAGCAGCGTGCCCCGGAGCGCCCGGATCTGGTCGGCCACCAGCTCCAGGGCCTGGTCCGCCTCGTTTCCGGCGGTGTCCGGGGTGGGATCCTTTGCTGCCTCAATCGTGAAGGGAAGGGCCCCGGATACGTCCCCTCCCTTTATCACGAAAACCTGAGCCTGGGCGCCGTTCAGGAACCCGAAGGGCACCGCGGCCCGGATCTCGGTGTCGGTGACCTCCAGGACCGCGGCCGGCAGGTCCAGCTCGTCCCCGCCCTCGAACGGGGCAGCCCGGAAGAACACCTCCACCGCCTCGGGATCCGTCCCGAACCCCGATCCGGTCAGGGTGACCACGGCTCCGGCCGGCCCGGCAGAGGGGGAGACGCTGTCGAGCCCGATCGTCTCCGAGGCGAGGTAGGCGACCTCCAGAACGGCCGGGGGGCCCTCCACCCCGTCCAGCCGGGTCGTCACGGCGATCTCGTTGGCGCCCCCGGCCAGGTCCACGGCCGCCTCGAACGGCCCCTCCCCGGCCGCCACCTCCACGGTCTTGCCCGTGGTCCGGTTCGTGACCGCGACCACCGCGCCCGGAAGGGAGAGACCTTCCACCGTGACCGTGGGCTCGGCGGTCATCCGGGCCAGCGGCTGGAGCACCGGCAGGCCCACCACGGTGACCATGAGGGTCCGGAAGGCCTGGGCCCCCTCGTCGTCCGTCACCGTGAGCCGCACGGTGTGGGTGCCCTGGACGCGGTAGGTGTGGCTCACCATCGGGCCCTCGGCGGTGGCGCCGTCGCCGAAGTCCCAGGCAAACGAGGCGATGGACCCGTCAGGGTCGGAGGAGGCCGACGCGTCGAACGAGACGGTCAGGGGGGCGGCACCCGCGGTGGGGTCGGCCGCGAACGCGGCCACGGGCGGGCGGTTGGATCGGCCGGAACCTCCTCCCCCGCCCCCGCAGGAGGCGAGCACGAAGGGGAGCCAGCCGAAACCGGTCAGCAGCAGAGTGCGGAGAAGAAGCCCCATGGCCCAGCCCCTGTTGCTGGCGGGTGCACCTGCTGGCGATGTTTTCGAACGGCCGGGGCTCCGGTTCCTCCATGACCGGTACGCATCCAGGGCACCCACCCGGGCCACGGTGCGGCCGCTTCCGTACGCCGCCGGACGGGATCCGGGGCCCGATAAGGAAGAGGACTCGCGCGTCAACGTAGCATGGAGGCTTCGTTCGTCAATGGAAAAAGTTCAGCCGCGGTACACGGTTTCCCGATAGTTCCGCTATCGTGGCATGGATCGACGCGCAAGCGGCGGCATGAGAAGGCGCGGCGATCGGATGCCGCACTCGCGCTCGGCCGGAACCAGGCCCCCACCCCGTACCCTGGCAATACGTTTGAAGGTCTTAGTAACCTCCCAGAGGAATTGTCATCAAAAATGGGGAAATGTGGGGCCGCCTTCCCTCCGTGGGGCGCAGGACCACGGAGGGACCTCGCATCCTTCCTACCTACCGAAAGGAGGTTGTCATGAAACGGGTCGCTCTCTTGCTGGCCGCCCTGTCCCTGCCGATGTTTCTCGCCACCCCGGCCGCCCGGGCCGTGGAGACCCGGGTGACGGTCCGGGTGAGGGCCCACGACGCAAAGTTCATCGGGACCGGCGTGGGTGGGGTACAGGTGGTCGTGCGCAGCGCCGACACCGGCCGGTTGCTCGCCTCCGGCCGCATCGAAGGGGGTACGGGCAACACCAAAACCCTGATGAAGACCCCGATTGCCCGGGGCCAGCGCCTGTCCGACGGCTCGGCAGCCGCGTACGTGGCCACCCTGGACATCGACGAGCCCACCCGCATCGAGGTGGTCGCCCGAGGCCCCCTCGCCGCCGGGAGCAACGTCCAGACGGCCGCGCGCACCCTGTGGGTGCTGCCGGGGCAGGACCTCGCCGGAGACGGCGTCCTCCTGGAGCTTCAGGGCTTCCTGGTGTACCCGGTGTCTCCGGTCCCCCACCAGTTCTTCCGGACGGGGGACGAGGTGACCATCGAGGCCCATGTGGCCATGATGTGCGGGTGCCCCATCAAGCCCGGCGGGCTATGGGACGCGGACAAGTACGCGGTGAAGGCCCTGGTCCAGAAGGACGGCAAGCAGGTGGCCGAGCTGGACCTCGCCTATGCGGGCGCCACCAGCCGGTTCAAGACCACGTACCGCCCCGAGGGGCCCGGCAGCTACAAGGTGCTCGTGACGGCGGCAGACCCGTCCGCCAACAACTTTGGCGTGGGCGTGACCAGCTTCGTGGTCAAGGGGGGGAAGTAGCCTGTGCGGGCCCCTTGACACCAAGCGGGAGAGTGAGCGCGCCTGGGACCCTGCCGGCCTGGTGAAAGAAGATTTTGTCGGTTTGTTTATGGGTCAACCTTGACGCCTCCGGGACCGGGTGGAACACTGCGAGGCGTTCCTGTTCCCGGAGTTCCGAAGCGGAGGTTGTCGTCATGAAGTTCCTGGTGCTGTACGTGAGCCGAACGGGCAAGACGAGGAAGATGGCCGAGTGGATCGCCGAGGGGCTGCGGTTCGCGGGCCACGAGGCCGAGGCGATGCCTCTGCCCAAGTTCAAGGACATCGAGGCCTTGGCGGGGTACGACGGCGTGCTCCTGGGGTCACCCACCTACCACAAGGACATGCTGCCGGTGTTCAAGAGCTGGCTGTTCAAGGCGGCCCGGGTGGGGCTGGAGGGAAAGTTCGGCGGGGCGTTCGGATCGCACACCCACTCGGGCGAGGCGCCCACGGTGCTCCACGAGACCATGGAGCACGTGTTCAAGATGAACATGCTGGACCTGGGGCCCTTCAAGATGGAGGAGCGGGTGGTGGACACCGACGAGGGCATGCGCGCCTGCCAGCAGTTCGGCCGCTCGTTCGGGGAGAGGGCTGGAGGGTAGGGGCCGTTTGGCTCCTGATACGGCCACACGCGGCGCGGGGCGGTTCCCTTGGGGGCCGCCCCGCGCGGCCGTTTGAGGGCCGTTGAATCGGACCAGTGCGTGTGCTACGGTCTGGCGCTTGGCCGCCGATCGGCGGTTTTTTGGGCGATTCCGCCCGGTTCCCCCCCACCGTTCGCCCGCTTGAGGAGTGGTTCCCATGGATTCCCGATATCATCCGGAGCAGATCGAGACCAAGTGGCAGCGCCGGTGGCTCGAGGACAAGACCTTCCGGGTCACCGAGGATCCCGACCGGCCCAAGTACTACGTGCTGGAGATGTTCCCGTACCCCTCGGGCCGGATCCACATGGGCCACGTGCGCAACTACACCATCGGCGACGTGGTGGCCCGCTACAAGCGCATGCGCGGGTTCAACGTGCTCCACCCCATGGGCTGGGACGCCTTCGGCATGCCGGCCGAGAACGCCGCGATCGCCAGCGGGGTGCATCCGGCCAAGTGGACCCGGGAGAACATCGCCTACATGAAGCGCCAGCTCCAGCGGATGGGGTTCTCCTACGACTGGGACCGGGAGCTGGCCACTTGTGACCCCAGCTACTACCGGTGGGAGCAGTGGCTGTTCCTCAAGATGCTCGAGAACGACCTGGTTTACCGCAAGACCACCACCGTGAACTGGTGCGAGACCTGCGCCACGGTGCTCGCCAACGAGCAGGTGGAGCAGGGCCGGTGCTGGCGGTGCGGGGACGAGGTGGCCGAGAAGGAGCTGCCCGGCTGGTTCTTCCGGATCACCCGGTACGCGGACGAGCTGCTGGAGTGGACCGACAAGCTCCCGGGGTGGCCGCCCCAGGTGCTGACCATGCAGCGCAACTGGATCGGCAAGAGCCACGGGGCCGAGGTCACGTTCCCCTTGGCCGACCGGGAGGGGTCGATCACCGTGTTCACCACCCGGCCCGACACCCTCTACGGGGTCACGTTCATGAGCCTGGCCGCCGAGCACCCCCTGGTGGCGGAGCTGTCGGCTGGCACCGGGCAGGAGGCCGAGGTGCGGGCGTTCGTGGAGCGGGTGCGGCGCCAGGACAAGATCCGGCGCACCAGTGAGGACGCGGAGAAGGAGGGGGTGTTCACCGGTGCGTACTGCGTGAACCCCCTCACCGGCGAACGGGTGCCGATCTACGTGGCCAACTTCGTGCTGATGGAGTACGGCACGGGCGCGGTCATGGCCGTGCCGGCCCACGACCAGCGCGACTTCGAGTTCGCCCGCAAGTACGGGCTGCCGATCCGGGTGGTGATCGAGCCCGAGGGCCGGACCCTGGACCCCGAAACCATGACCGAGGCCCACGAGGGCGAGGGCCGCATGGTGCGCTCGGGCCCGTTCGACGGCTTGCCGAACCGGGAGGGCATCCGGGCCGTGATCCGGTACCTGGAGGAGAAGGGCATCGGCCGGGGCACCGTGAACTACCGGCTGCGCGACTGGGGCATCTCTCGCCAGAGGTACTGGGGGGCGCCGATCCCGGTGATCCACTGCGGGGACTGCGGGGTGGTGCCGGTGCCCGAGGAGGACCTGCCGGTGGTTCTGCCCGAGGACGTGGAGTTCCCCCAGGGCCGGGTGCTCCCCCTGGCCGAGATTCCCTCGTTCTACGAGACCACCTGCCCGCGGTGCGGCCGGCCCGCCCGCCGCGAGACCGACACCATGGACACCTTCGTGGAGAGCTCGTGGTACTTCGCCCGGTTCTCGTGCGCGGACCACGACGGCGGCATGCTCGACCGGAAGCGGGTGGGGTACTGGATGCCGGTGGACCAGTACATCGGCGGCATCGAGCACGCCGTGCTCCACCTTCTCTACGCCCGGTTCTACACCAAGGTGCTGCGGGACATGGGCCTGGTGGACGTGGACGAGCCGTTCACCAACCTGCTGACCCAGGGCATGGTGTGCATGGAGACCCACCGGTGCCCCGAGCACGGATGGCTTCTACCCGAGGAGTCCCAGGACGGCCGGTGCGCCCGGTGCGGGGCCGAGGTGATCCGGGGCCGGGTCGAGAAGATGAGCAAGTCCAAGAAGAACGTGGTGGACCCCGAGCACCTGATCGAGCGCTACGGCGCGGACACGGCCCGGCTGTTCAGCCTGTTCGCGGCCCCGCCCGAGAAGGACCTGGAGTGGAGCGAGGAGGGCGTGGAGGGCGCCTACCGGTTCCTGCGGCGGGTGTGGCGGCTGGTGGCCGACAACGCCGACTGGCTGCGGCAGACCGCCCCGTTCGCGGGGGGCGAGCTCACCGGGCCGGCCCGGGCCCTGCGGCGCAAGGCCCACGAGACCCTGCAGAAGGTCACGTCGGACATCGAGGAGCGGTTCCACTTCAACACCGCCATCGCGGCCACCATGGAGCTGGTGAACGAGATGGCCGGCTTCTCCCCGGCCTCCGACACCGACCGGCAGGTGCTGCGCGAGGCCGTGGACCTCGTGCTCCTGATGCTCTCGCCCATGGTGCCCCACATGGCCGAGGAGCTGTGGGAGGGGCTCGGCCACGACCGGCCGCTGAGCGAGGCCCGATGGCCCCAGGTGGACCCCGAGGCCCTGGTGCGCGATGCGATCACCGTGGTGGTGCAGGTGAACGGCAAGCTCCGGGCCCGGATCCAGGTGCCGCCGGACGCCGACGAGGCCGCGGTGCGCGAGGCGGCCCTGGCCGAGGAGAACGTGCGCAACCACGTCGAGGGCAAGACCCTGGTCAAGACCGTATGGGTGCCCGGGCGCCTGGTGAACCTGGTCGTGCGGTGAGGTGCTGGGCCGGCCTGGTGGCCCTCGTGGTCCTGGCGGCCGGGTGCGGGTACCGCCTGGCCGGCCGGCCGGGCGACGCCGTGGCCACCGTGCGGATCGAGCCGGTGGACGACCGGGCGGCCGAGCCGCTGTTCGGGCCGCTCCTGGCCCGGGCCATGGCCCGCGAGGTCGTGGACCGGGGGGACCTGCGGCTTGGCCGGGGCCCGGCCGCGGACCTGGTGGTGCGGGTCCGGGTGGACGAGGTGGCCGAGTCCGGGGCGGCCTACGGGGCCGGCGGGCTGGTGGAGTACCGGGTCCGGGCCCGGGTCACGGCCACGGTCGCGGACCGGGCGGGCCGGGTGCAGTGGCGGGGAACGCTGGAGGAGGACCGGGAGTTCCCGGCCGGGGCCGACGTGAACGCCACCGAGCGGGCCAAGGACCAGGCCCTGGAGACCCTGGCCTCGGACCTGGCCCGGGCGGTGCTGCGCCGGGCCTCGGTCGCCGCCCTGGGGGAGGGGTCGTGAGCGCCGAGCCCGTGGTGTGCGTGCTGGGCGAAGAGCCCTACCTGGTCCGCCAGGCTCTGGCGGAGCTGGAGCGGGAGGCCCTGGAGGGGGGCGAGCCGGGGCTCAACCGGGAGGTGTTCACCGCGCCCGAGGCCGAGCCCGGCGCCGTGGTGTCGGCGGCCCAGACCCTGCCGTTCCTGGGCGGCCGGCGGCTGGTGGTGGTGCGCGACGCCCACCGGTGGCCCGCCTCGGCCTGGGACCCGATCCTCGCCTACCTGGAACGGCCCAACCCCTCCACCTGCCTGGTGCTGGTGGCCCGGTCGGTGGACCGCCGCACCCGGGCCGGCAAGGCCCTGTTGGCGAAGAGCCGGGTGATCCGGTGCGACAAGCCCCGGGACGCCGAGGTGCCCCGGTGGGCCGAGCGCATGGCCCGGGAGGCCGGGCTGCGGCTCGACCCGCGGCTGACCGCGGCCCTGGCCCTGCGGGTAGGGCCCGACCTGGAACAGCTCCACCAGGAGATCGACAAGCTCCGCGCTTTTGTAGGCGAGGACGGCCGGGTGACCCTGGAGGACCTGGAGCAGCTGGTGGGGGACAACCGGGAGGCTACGGTGTTCGCCCTGTGCGACGCCCTGGGCGCCCGCGACCTGGCCGGTGCGATGGCGGCGCTGCGGAGCCTGCTCGGGATCGGGGAGCCCCCGGTCCGGCTGCTGTACATGATCGTGCGCCACTTCCGCCACCTGTGGATGGCCCGGGACCTGCTGGATCGGGGCGGGCGGGTGGACCGGAAGGCGGCCGCGGCCGCCCTGGGCGTGCACCCGTTCGTGGCGGCCAAGGCTCTGGACCAGGCCCGGGGCTGGGAGGAGGCGGCGTTGCGAGACGCGTTCGCCCGGTTCCTGCGGGCGGACCTGGGTCTCAAGAGCGGCGGGGGCGCCGAGGTGCTGGAGGCGCTCGTCCTGGCCCTGTGCGGGGGCGGCCGGGTTTGACGCTGACCCCCAAACCGGCTATAGGCTTGCCCATCGGTCCCCGTATTCTGGCCCCTGAACCCCCTGCCCCCCGAGACGGTGAAGTCACGCCAAAGAGGCGGGGCCGGGCAACGGGGAAGGCAACGTTCGGTGGTCCGGGCGCACAGCCGGCGGCGGGGCATGGGTTTCAGGAACCAGATTTCAGCGGACAGAAGACAGGAAATCCCGAGAAGCAGATCGGTGTCCCGGGGGATCCTCTTGGCGCACCGAAGAGTCTTCTCCCTGTCCACTGACTTCTGAATTCTGGCCTCTGATACGGCCGAAGGCCCCCGACCGACGACCAACGACTGACGACCAACGACCGAAGTTAAGGAGGGCTGAGCCATGGAACTGTACGAAGCCATTCGAGGCCGGCGGTCGATCCGGCGGTACAAGCCCGACCCCGTTCCCCAGGAGGTGCTGGACCGCCTGCTGGAGGCGGCCCAGTGGGCCCCCAGCTGGGCCCACACCCAGTGCTGCGAGGTGGTGGTGGTGTCCGACCCGCAGGTGAAGGAGGCGCTCCAGAAGACCCTGCCGCCCTCGAACCCCGCGTTCCGGGCCATGGTCGAGGCGCCCCTGTCCGTGGCGTTCTGCGCCAAGACCGGCCGGGCCGGGTTCTACAAGGGCAAGGCCGCGACCCCGCGAGGCGACTGGTTCATGTTCGACGTGGCGTTGGCCATGGAGAACTTCATGCTGGCGGCCCACGCCGAGGGGCTGGGAACCGTGTGCGTGGGGCTGTTCGACGTGGCCGAGGCGGCCAAGGTGCTGGGTGCGCCCGAGGGCGTCGAGGTGGTGGCGCTCACACCCCTGGGGTACCCGGCCGCCGGGGCCAAGGTGCCGCCCCGGAAGCCTCGAGACGAGTTCGTGCGCTGGAACCGGTACGCCGGCGACTGATCCGAGGGAACCGTCTTTTCCCTGACCCGGGCTCCCTTCGTGGGCCCGGGTCAGTCATCGGAGCCCTGTTCGCATGATCGATCTCCACACCCATACTCTTTTTTCCGACGGCGAGCTGCTGCCGTCGGAGCTCCTGCGGCGGGCCGAGGTCCTGGAGTTGCGGGCCGTGGCCTTGGCGGACCACGCCGACATGTCCACCCTGGACCACGTGGTGCCCCGGATCGTGCGGGCGTGCGAGGAGAACAACCGGCACCGCCACGTCCGGGCGATCCCGGCCATCGAGCTGACCCACGTGCCCCCGGCCCTGATCGGCCGGTACGTGGGGGAGGCCCGGCGCCTGGGAGCCCGGATCGTGGTGGTCCACGGCGAGAGCCCGGTGGAGCCGGTGGAGCCGGGCACGAACCGGGCGGCCATCGAGGCAGGGGCCGACATCCTGAGCCACCCCGGCCTGATCGCGGACGGAGACGCCCGTTTGGCGGCCGAGCGGGGGGTGAGCCTGGAGGTGAGCGCCCGCAAGGGGCACAGCCTGGCCAACGGCCACGTGGTGGCCGTGGCGCGGCGCACCGGCGCGCGGCTGGTTCTGAACACCGATGCTCACGCTCCGGGCGACCTGATCGCGGAGCCGTTCGCCCGCACCGTGGCCCTGGGCGCGGGCATGACCCCGGCCGAGTACGAGGAGCTGCGCACGAACATGGCCCGCCTGGCGGGATGGGAGGCCCCACCAGGTCCCTGCGGGCTAGAGACTAGAGACTAGAAACTAGAGATTAGACCATGCTCGCCGGACCGTAAGGTGGAGGCGAAGAGGTATGGTGTGATTCCTGGAACGCCTGGGAATCCGTGGGGTTTTCAAGCCTTTTGGCCTCCTAGCTTTCCAGCCTTCAAGCGGGCCGAAGTCCCCAGACCGACGACCAACGACCGAAGTTATAAGGAGACGCAAGGTGATCCGTTGGGTTCTTGTGGCAACGGCCTTGGGGCTCGCCGGGTGCGCGACGGTGCCCCGGGGGTCGGGGGAGGCGGTGGCGGTCACGCCGGTGGAGTGGGGCCAGGAGGGTGGCGGTCCGACGCGGGCGTCCCGCACGGACCGGGCGGTTCCGCCGCGCTGGGACCTCCGCAGGATCGTACGGCTGACGGACGAGCCCGGCTACCACCCCGAGGGCTACGCGAGCCCGGTCGTGCTGGCCGGTACCGCGTTCGTGGGTCACGAGGGCCGCAGCTTCGACGCCGTGCGTCTGGCCGACGGGAAGGTCCTGTGGCGGTTTCCCACCCGGGGCCGGGTGTACTCCACCGCGGCCTGGACCGGCGGGGTGCTCGTGTTCGGCGACGATGCCGGCTGGGTGTACGCCCTGAGCCCGGAGGGGCGGAAGGTCTGGGAGTTCATGACCACCTACCCCGTGGTGGGGGGGGTCCTGTCGGACGGCCAGCGGGTGTACGTGCCCGTGGCCGACGGCAACGTGTTCTGCCTGGAGGCGGCCACCGGCCGGCCCCTGTGGCAGTACGGCCGGCGGTTCCCCCGGAGCCGGTCGGTGTGGCGGGGCCACGGCCTGGCGTTGGGTGACGGCCGAGTGTACGCCGGGTTCTGGGACGGCACCGTGGTGGCCCTGGACCCGGAGGTGGGCCGGGTGATCTGGCGCGCCGGGCTTCCGGGCAAGGGGTTCCGGGACGTCACGGCCGGGCCGGCCTTTGCCGGCGGCCGGTTGTACGCGGGGAGCCTCGACGGCCCGGTGGTGGCCCTGGACGCGGCCACCGGCGAAGTGCTGTGGCGATCGGAGGTGGGCGCGGCGGCCGGGATCGCCGTGGGCGCGGAAACCCTGTATCTGGCCGGGGGCGACGGCTCGGTGGTGGCCCTCCGGCGGGACAACGGGGTGGTCGTGTGGAGGGTAGGGCCGGGCGAGGGCATCGCCACGGCTCCGGTGCTGGCCTCCGGGGCCGTGGTCGTGGGCTTCTCGGACGGGCCCATCGTTGCCCTGAACCCGGCCACCGGAGCTCTGCAGGCCCGCTACGTGCCCGGCCCGGGGCTCCACTCCCAGCCGGTGGTGCTGGACGGCGGCACGGTCGTGTTCCTTTCGGACGGCAGCGCCCTCCACGTGCTGGGGCCGGACTGAGGACGATCTCGCTCGTCGGTCAGGGCCGTTGACTCGCTGGGCGGCTGGACAGCTAGTGTCATGGTTCGCAAGTTCGTGCATTCCCGAGGGGGTGGGGCTGGGGGCCCCTCCTTCGCTGAACGGCCTCGCAGGGGCCGCCTCGGCACGGTCCGCTGCGGCGCGTGAGAGCACGCGCCGCAGCCGCTCCCCTGGCGCCGGGCAGCCCGAGCTGCTCGGCCGTCGCGCTTCGTCGGAGCCCCCAGCCCCACCAGGCCCCCCCCGACGAACGACTCACGACTTACGATTCACGACTTACGGCCCTTTCCACGGAGCGAAACCCCATGGCGTTACAAGGCAAACTGATCGGAGCCGGAGTTGGGTGGCTGCTGGGCGGCCCCCTGGGGGCCGTGATCGGCGGGGTGATCGGTCACTACGTGAGGGACGCTCCGCTCTCGGAGGGACCGGGCCCGGCCGACGACCCGCGGGTGCGGCAGCAGCAGGAGGAGCTGTACTTCGTGGCGAGCCTGGTGGGGATCCTCACCGCCATGCTCAACGCCGACGGCGAGGTCAAGCGGGAGGAGGTCCGCACGATCCGGCGGTTCTTCGAGGAGCGGCTGGGCTACCGGGGCGAGTCCCTGGACATCGTGCGCGACCTGATCAAGCAGTTCCTCCGAAAGGGCGTGGACCTGGACGCCCTGTGCCGCGACGTGGCCCGCCGGTGCGACTACGCCACCCGGCTCCTGCTGGTGGAGTGCCTGATCGATGTGGCCCGGGCCGACGGCCACGTGCACCCGGCCGAGGAGGCGGTGCTCCGTCGAGCCATCACGGGGCTGGGGGTGAACCCGGCCGACGTGAGCGGGCTGCGGACGGCGGCCGCCGCCGGGAACGGCCGGGCCTACGAGGTGCTCGGGGTCGGCCCGGACGCCTCGGACGAGGAGATCAAGCGGGCCTACCGGGAGCTGGCCAAGAAGTACCACCCGGACCGGGTGGCCCACCTGGGCGAGGAGTTCCGGGAGCTGGCCCACCGGAAGTTCCTGGAGATCCAGGAGGCCTACGACCGTATCCGGTCGGAGCGGGGGATGTGACGCAGCCGGCAGCTTGACCCGGCTTCCCGACGTCGCCTATTCTTACCGATTCTTTTCCTCCCCCCACATCCCCACCGTGCCGGAGGCGCCATGCTGGAAGAGAAGATCCCCTTCGGACTCACCTTCGACGATGTGCTCCTCCTTCCGGCCGAGTCGGCTGTGCTGCCCGACCAGGTGGACGTGAGCACCTGGCTGACCCCGAAGATCCGGCTCAACGTGCCCCTGCTGAGCGCGGCCATGGACACGGTCACCGAGGCCCGGACCGCCATCGCCATGGCCCAGGAGGGGGGCATCGGCATCATCCATCGGAACCTCACGGTGGAGGAGCAGGCGGCCGAGGTGGACAAGGTGAAGAAGTCCGAGGCCGGCATGATCGTGGACCCGATCACCATGGGCCCGGACCAGAAGGTGGCCGAGGCCCTGGACCTGATGGCCCGGTACCGGATCAGCGGGGTGCCGATCACCGACGACGACGGCCGCCTGCTGGGCATCCTGACCAACCGGGACCTCCGGTTCGAGAGGAACCTGGAGAGGCCCGTGCGCGAGGTGATGACCCACGAGGGGCTGGTCACGGTGCCGCCGGGCACCACCCTGGAGCAGGCCAAGGAGCTTCTCCACGAGCACCGGATCGAGAAGCTGCCGGTGGTGGACGAGAGGTTCGTGCTGCGGGGGCTGATCACGATCAAGGACATCGAGAAGGCCCGCAAGTACCCCAACTCGTGCAAGGACGAGATGGGCCGGCTGCGGGTCGGCGCGGCCGTGGGGGTGGGGGCGGACCGGGACGCCCGGGTCGAGGCCCTGCTCGCCCAGGGCTGCGACGTGATCGCGGTGGACACGGCCCACGGCCACTCGAAGATGGTGGTGGAGGCCGTGCGAGCCATCAAGGCCCAGTGGCCCGAGGCCCAGGTGATCGCGGGCAACGTGGCCACGGCCGAGGGGGCCGAGGCCCTGATCCGGGCCGGGGCCGACGCGGTCAAGGTGGGCGTGGGGCCCGGCTCCATCTGCACCACACGGGTGGTGGCCGGCGCCGGCGTGCCCCAGATCACGGCCGTGGCCGAGGCGGCCCGGGTGGCCGACCGGCACGGCATCCCGGTGGTGGCGGACGGGGGGGTGAAGTACTCGGGCGACATCACCAAGGCCATCGCGGCCGGCGCGTCGTCGGTGATGGTCGGCAGCCTCCTGGCCGGCACCGAAGAGAGCCCGGGCGAGCTGATCCTGTACCAGGGCCGGTCCTACAAGGTGTACCGGGGCATGGGGTCCCTGGGCGCCATGAAGAAGGGCAGCCGAGACCGGTACTTCCAGGGGGTCCGCGACGAGTCCGAGCTGGTGCCCGAGGGGATCGAGGGGCGGGTGCCCTACCGGGGGCCCCTGTCGGCCAACGTGCTCCAGCTGGTGGGCGGGCTCCGGGCCGGCATGGGCTACACCGGGTGCTCCACCATCGAGGAGCTGCGCCGGAAGGGCCGGTTCGTTCGGATCACCCCGGCGGGCCTGCGCGAGAGCCACGTGCACGACGTGATCATCACCAAGGAAGCTCCCAACTACCGGGTGGAGCCGGCCTGAGGCCCGCACCGCGGTCCTGTTCCGTCCGGCGTCCCTGGACCCGTCGCGGCCCCGCCGCCCAGCCCGAGGCAAAGGAAAGCCCGTGCATCACGACCAGAAGATCCTGATCCTGGATTTCGGGTCCCAGTACACCCAGCTGATCGCCCGCCGCATCCGGGAGAGCCGGGTGTACTGCGAGATCCACCCGTGCACCGTGGGGATCGACCGGATCCGCTCGTACGCGCCTCAGGGCATCGTGCTCTCGGGCGGGCCGGCCAGCGTGTACGACCCCGAGGCCCCCACCGTTTCTGCCGAGGTGTTCGAGCTGGGGGTGCCGGTGCTGGGCATCTGCTACGGCATGCAGCTCATGACCCACCTGCTGGGCGGCCGGGTGGCCCGGGGGCTCAAGCGTGAGTACGGCCTGGCCCACATCACGGTGGACGAGGCCCAGGGGCCGCTCACCGGGTTCCGGCCCGGCGAGACCCTGCCGGTGTGGATGAGCCACGCCGACCGGATCGAGGCCATGCCCCCCGGCTTCCGGGCCCTGGCCCACACCGAGAACAGCCCGGTGGCTGCCATGGGCCACGAGGGCCGGCCCTGGTACGGCGTGCAGTTCCACCCGGAGGTGGTCCACACCCCCCGCGGCTCGGAGATGCTCGAGGCGTTCCTGTTCGACGTGTGCGGGTGCGAGCCCACCTGGACCATGGGCTCGTTCATCGAGGCCACGGTGCGCGAGATCCGCGAGACCGTGGGCGACCGGCGGGTCATCTGCGCCCTGTCGGGCGGGGTGGACTCGTCGGTGGTGGCCCTGCTGCTGCACCGGGCCCTGGGAGCGCAGCTCACCTGCATCTTCGTGGACAACGGGCTCCTCCGAAAGGGCGAGGCCGAGAAGGTGGTGCGCACCTTTCGGCACCACTTCCACCTGAACCTGCTCCACGTGGACGCGGCGGACCTGTTCCTGGAGAGGCTCGATGGGGTGACCGACCCGGAGCAGAAGCGCAAGATCATCGGTAACGAGTTCATCTACCTGTTCGAGCGCGAGGCCCGTAAGCTCGGCGACGTGGAGTTCCTGGCCCAGGGCACCCTGTACCCCGACGTGATCGAGAGCGTCTCGTTCAAGGGCCCCTCGGCCACGATCAAGAGCCACCACAACGTGGGGGGGCTGCCCGAGCGGATGAACCTGAAGCTGGTGGAGCCCCTGCGAGAGCTGTTCAAGGACGAGGTACGGGAGGTGGGCCGGGAGCTGGGCCTGCCCGAGGAGATCATCGAGCGCCACCCGTTCCCCGGACCGGGCCTGGCCATCCGGATTCTGGGCGAGGTGACCCGGGCGCGGCTCGAGGTGCTCCGCGAGGCCGATGCGATCGTGCGCGAGGAGATCCTTCGGGAGGGTTTGCACCGGAGCGTGTGGCAGGCGTTCTGCGTGCTGCTGCCGGTGAAGACCGTGGGGGTGATGGGCGACGAGCGCACCTACGAGCACGTGGTGGCGGTGCGGTCGGTGAACTCGGTGGACGGCATGACCGCGGACTGGTCCCGGCTGCCCTACGAGCTGCTCGGTCGGATCTCGAACCGGATCATCAACGAGGTGGAAGGGGTCAACCGGGTGGTCTACGACATCTCGTCCAAGCCGCCGGCCACCATCGAGTGGGAGTAGGCCGTGCGGCAGGGGTTGGTGCTGGTGATCTCCGCACCTTCGGGCGCCGGCAAGTCCACCCTGATCCGCCGGCTCCGGGAGGCGATGCCCGGGCTGGGCTACAGCGTGTCCCACACCACCCGGCCGCCCCGGCCGGGGGAGCGCGACGGGGTGGAGTACCACTTCGTGGACCGGGCCACCTTCGAGGCCATGCGGGACGGGGGCGAGTTCGCCGAGTGGGCCGAGGTGCACGGCAACCTCTACGGCACGGCCCTGACCGAGCTGAGGACCGCGGCCGAGGCCGGGCAGGACCTGGTGCTGGACATCGACGTGCAGGGCGCCCTCCAGGTGGCCCAGAGGCTGCCCCACGCGGTGCTGGTGTTCGTGCTGCCCCCCTCGTGGGAGGAGCTCCGGCGCCGGCTCGTCGAACGTGGCCAGGACAGCCCCGAGGTGATCGAACGCCGGCTCGCCAACGCCCGCCGGGAGGTTTCGGTGGCGCCGAGGTACGATTACGTGGTAGTCAACGACGACGTGGACCGCTGCCTGGGGGAGTTGGTGGCCGTCGTTCGGGCGGAGCGCTGCCGCCCCGTTCGCCAGCGGGAGGCCCTGGACCGCCTCCTCGGAGCCAGGGCAACGGCCGCTTCGGCGGGCCGATGATTTCTAGCCCGCATGATTCATGAAGCCTTCTGCTGCAACCGCCGATTGCACGCCATCTCGGGGCGTGCTCGCGCCTCGGGGCTCGACGTACCGTCCAGTACGCCTGCGCCCCTCGTTGGCTCGCGCTTGCCCCGACCTGACGCACACTCGACGATTTCGCGACGAACGCTCATGAATAATGCGGGCTAGGGGGGGTCAGCATTCCAGCTTTCTAGCCTTCCAGCTTCCCAGCCGTAAGGGAGTCACACGATGGCACGCGTTACCGTAGAAGACTGCCTGGAAAAGGTCCCCAACCGGTTCGAGCTCGCCATGGCGGCGGCCCAGCGGGTGAAGCAGCTGCTGGAGTCGGCCCCGCCCCTGGTGGAGACCAAGAACAAGATCGTGGTCACGGCCCTCCGGGAGATCGCCGAGGGCAAGGTCACGGTGCGCATGCGCCAGATCCCCCGCCGGGCTCCCTAGACGCCGGGGGAGTCGGCACCCGCCGGCTGATGCTGCGCATCTCCGAACTTCTCGAGGAGGTCGAGGCCCTCCACCCCGAGGCGAACCTCGACCTCATCCAGAAGGCCTATCTGTTTGCGGCCAAGGTCCACGGGGGGGCGGCCGAGTCTTCCCAGGACCCAACCCTCCAACACTCCCTGGCGGTCGCCCGGATTCTCGCCGAGCTGAACCTGGACGAGGTCACCCTGGCCTGCGGCCTGCTTCACGACGTGGTGGAGGAGGCGGTGAGCGACCCGGAGCAGGTGCGCTCCCACTTCGGCGACGAGGTGGCCTCGGTGCTCCAGGGCCTGGCCCGGGTGTCCGCGGTCCGGTACACCTCCCGCAAAAAGGAGCAGGCCGAACGATTCCGCCGCCTGATCCTGGCCATGGCCCAGGACGTGCGGGTGGTGCTCGTGAAGCTGGCCGACCGGCTCCAGGTGATGCGCACCCTGGAGGCGCGCCCCCCTCCCGAACGCCTCGTGCTGGCCCAGGAGACCCTCGACATCTACGCCCCCCTGGCCAACCGGCTCGGGATCCATCGGGTCAAGAGCGAGCTGGAGGACCTGGGGTTCCAGTACGCCCACCCCGAGACCTGGGCCGAGCTGGAGGAGGGGGTGCGCCGCCGGCTGGCCGAGCGGGAGGCCTACATCGAGGAGGTCAAGGACCGGCTCTCCCGGTTGCTGGAGCGCCACGAGCTGCCGGGCCGGGTCAGCGGCCGGCCGAAGCACCTGTTCTCCGTGTACCGGAAGATGCAGGACCAGGGGATCCCTTTGGACAAGGTGTACGACCTGGTCGCGTTCCGGATCATCACCTGGACGGTACAGGACTGCTACGCCATCCTGGGCGCGATCCACGCCGAGTGGAAGCCCGTGCCGGGTCGGTTCAAGGACTACATCGCCCTGCCCAAGCCCAACCTGTACCAGTCCCTCCACACCACGGTCATCGGCCCCGGCGGCCAGCCCATGGAGGTCCAGATCCGCACCGAGGAGATGCACCGGATCGCGGAGGAGGGGATCGCGGCCCACTGGCGCTACAAGGAGAAGCGCAGCGAGGCCGACCCCATGGACCGGGTGTTCGAGTGGCTGCGCAAGCTGGTCGAGGCCCACAAGGAGATCCAGGATCCCCAGGAGTTCCTGGAGAGCGTCAAGGGCGACTGGTTCCCCGAGGTGGTGTACGTGTTCACCCCGGCCGGGGACCTGATCGAGCTGCCCCGGGGCGCCACGCCCGTGGACTTCGCCTACGCCATCCACTCCAAGGTGGGGGAGCAGTGCGTGGGGGCCAAGGTGAACGGCCGCATGGTGACCCTGAGCCACGAGCTGCGCAACGGCGACCGGGTGGAGGTGATCACCTCCAAGCACCACACGCCCAGCCCGGACTGGCTCGAGTTCGTCAAGACCTCGAAGGCCCGGAACAAGATCCGGGCCTGGATCAAGGCCCGGCAACGGGCCCGGTCCACCGAGCTGGGCCGAGAGATCTGCGAACGGGAGTTCCGCAAGTTCGACAAGAGCCTGTCCAAGGCCCTGAAGTCGGGGGAGATGGAGCGAGCCGCCAAGGGCTTCGGCCTGAACAAGGCCGAGGAGCTGCTGGAGGCCGTTGGGTACGGCAAGATCTCGGCCCGGCAGGCCCTGGGCAAGATCTACCCGGACCTGGAGGAGCGTGAGGTCCCCCCGAAACGGCCCCGGAAGCCCCCCCGGACCACCAGCGGCATCGTGATCGAGGGGGTGGGCGACGCCCTGGTTCGGTTCGCGCGGTGCTGCCATCCCCTGCCGGGCGACCCGATCGTGGGGTTCGTGACCCGGGGCCAGGGCATGACCGTGCACACGGCCGACTGCCCCAACGTCCGGCGGTTGGATCCGGACCGGCGGGTGTCGGTGGAGTGGGGGAGCGGCAAGGGAGCGGTGCACCCGGTGAAGATCCGGGTGGACTGCGAGGACCGCAGGGGAATCCTGGCGGAGATCACCAACCTGCTGGCCGAGCACGACGTGAACGTGGCCCGGGCCCAGGTCTCCACCTGGGCGGCCGGCCAGGCCGTGTGCCGGTTCGAGATCCTGGTGGAGGACCTGGAGCGGCTCCAGAAGGTCCTGAGTTCGATCCTGTCGATCAAGGGGGTCCAGCGGGTGACCCGGGTGAAGACGTAGAGTTCGGTCGGCGGCCTTCGGTCCACGGTCGCCGGTCTTCGGGTTCCGTTGCGGGCCGGTGGTCGACGACGAACGGGTTTTGCTTGAGGCTTTCCCCCGCCTTCTAACCCCCACCGGAGGTGACGCCATGAAGCGAGCGGTGACAACCGACAATGCGCCGAAGGCGATCGGGCCGTACAGCCAGGCCGTGGTGGCCGGGGGGGTCGTGTTCTGCTCGGGCCAGATTCCCCTGGACCCGGCCACCGGCGAGATGGTGGAGGGGGATGTGGCGACCCAGACCCGGCAGGTGCTCGAGAACCTGAAGGCCGTGCTCGAGGCGGCCGGAAGCGGGCTCGACCGGGTGGTGAAGACCACGGTGTTCCTGGCCGACATGGGCGACTTCGCGGCCATGAACCAGGTGTACGCCGGGTTCTTCGACGATGTGCCGCCGGCCCGGGCCGCGGTGGAGGTGGCCGCGCTTCCCAAGGGAGCCCGGGTGGAGATCGAGGCCGTGGCCCTGGCGGGCGCCGGCCCGGGCCTGGAGGAGGTGGACGAGGGGAGGTAGTCCGCGACCCTGTTTTCCTTCTTTTTTGTGACTTTTTTCGAAGGCGGGCATCTCATCCAGGTGCTGGGTGCATACGAAAGGCGCCCACGCCCTGGAAGAGATGCCCGTGTTTCGTTTTGGGAGGAGTTGCCATGGCAAGACGGATCGTGGTGATCGGTGGAGTTGCCGCGGGCCCCAAGGCGGCGGCCCGGGCCCGGCGGCTGGACCCCGCGGCCGAGATCACGGTGGTGGAGCGGGACGCCCACGCCAGCTACGGCGCGTGCGGCTTCCCCTACTACGTGGGCGGCGGTGTGGCCCGGATCGAGGAGCTCATGGAGACCCCCTCGGGCGTGGTGCGCGATCCCCGGTTCTTCGAGCAGGTCAAGGACGTTCGGCTCCTGACCCGCACCGAGGCCGTGGAGATCCGGCGGGACCACCGGGAGGTGATGGTTCGCTCGCTGGACACCGGTGAGGCCCGCACCCTGCCCTACGACCGGCTGATCCTCGCCACCGGAGCCCGGGCGACGGGGCCCCCGATCCGGGGCCTCGACGCGCCCAACGTGTTCCGGCTGAAGACCTACTCGGACGCCCGACGGTTCCGCGCCGCACTGGACCAGATCGCCGATCTCCTGAAGGAGCGGGACCTGGCCGGGGACGAGAAGGCCCGGCCGCTCCGGGTGGCCGTGATCGGGGCGGGCCTGATCGGCTTGGAGACCGCCGAGGCCCTGCAAGAGCGGGGCGAGGAGGTCACGGTGGTAGAGCGCCTGCCCCGGGTTCTGCCCAACGCGGACCCGGAAATTGCGGCCCACCTGGAGAAGCACGCCCGGTCCAAGGGGATCCGGGTCCTCACCGGGGTCGGGGTGCGCGAGGTGGTCGTGGAGGACGGTCGCGCGGTGGGCCTTCGGCTGCCGGGCGAGACGATCCCCGCCGACCTGGTCCTGGTGGCCACCGGGGTGCGGCCCGAGGTGGACCTGGCCCGGGCCGCCGGCCTGGAGATCGGCCCCACCGGCGCGATCCGGGTGGACGAGCACCTGCGGACCTCGGACCCCGGCATCTACGCGGCAGGCGACTGCGCCGAGAAGCGCCACCTGGTCACGGGCAGGCCCTGCTGGATCCCCTTGGGGTCCACGGCCAACAAGGAGGGCAGGGTGGCCGGCACCAACGCCGTGCTGGGCGACGTGGAGACGTTCCCCGGGGTGGTCGGGTCGCTGGTCATGCGGTTCTTCGAGCTCACAACGGCCCGCACGGGCCTGGGGGAGGCCGAGGCCCGCGAGGCCGGGTTCGCCCCCGTGGTCGCGGTGGTGGCCGGGCCGGACAAGCCCCACTTCATGCCCGGCGCCGCCCCCATCCTGGTCAAGATGATCGCGGACCGGGGATCCCGCCGGGTGCTCGGGGTGCAGGCCGTGGGCCGCGGCGACGTGGCCCGGCGGGTGGATGCGGCCGGGGCCGCCGTGACGGCCGGCATGACCGTGGACCAAGTGGCCAACCTGGACCTCGTGTACGCGCCCCCCTACTCCCCCCCGATGGACCCCTTGCTCGTGGCGGCCAACGCCGTCCGGAACAAGCTGGACGGCCGGGCCCGGGGGGTACGGCCCGACGAGCTCCGGCGGTGGCAGGGGGAGGGGGTGGCCCCCCTGCTGGTGGACGTGCGAAGCCCGGCCGAGCACGAGGCCCTACCGTTCGGCAACGCCACTTTGATCCCGCTGGGTCAGCTTCGCCGCCGCGCCGAGGACCTGCCCCGGGAGCGGCCGCTGGTACTCCTGTGCAAGATCGGGCTGCGGGGCTACGAAGGGCAGCGAATCCTGAACGGGCTGGGGTTCGAGAACGCCTCGTACCTGGAAGGGGGTGTCGTGGGGTGGCCCTATGAAGCGCCGGATAGATGAGCCCGACGGCATTGTCGCGGCGATCCGGAGGCGGCTCGGCGAGCGCTTGGCGCGCAGCGGCCACGAGGGGGCGTTGGTTCGGGTGGAGACCGTCTCCGACCGTTGGCCCGGCATCGCCTGCCTCGGGTCCGCACCGGCCCGCTTCGTGCTGCGGGCCCGAGCGGGGCGGGCGGAGGGGTGGTGCATATCCCCCCTGGCCGTTCGCTACGCGGGGAAGCTGGCCGATCTCGTTCGGTCGCCGGCCGGGTGCCCGGCGGACAGGGCCCGGCTCCTGGCGGCCGCGAACGCCTACCTGGCATGGACCGGGGAGCTCGAGACGGGGCCTCGCCTGTGCGTCACCCGCGGCACCGCTGTCTGCGCGGACCGGTTCGTGGAACGCTTCGGGTCCGAGGGGGAGCCGCCCTGCGCCTGCCTCGTTGGGCACCACAGCTGCCTGTACGACGCCCTGTGTGCCGTGCGGCCGGTTCTGTGCCTGGGGGAGCGGTCCCCCCTGACCGACGCCCCGGAGGCGGTCCGCCGGTGCCGCACCGTTCTGGTGGGGGCGGGCGGGCTGGTCCAGGGGGTGTGGGACCGGATCGAGGGCTCCCTGCCCCCCGGGGTGAGGGTCATCTCGTACGGGGTCGGCATCGCGGGGGCGGCCCAACTGCTCGGATGGGAGCACCACTGTCCGGGGGCGTGAGACCAACTTGCGTTTAAACCGAGAGCCCTCGGGGGGCGGGGCAAGGGACCTGCCTCCGGCCGGGTGCGAAGCCGGGCATTGAGATCCGCCGCGCAGGCACGGAACGGGGGAATTGGTTTCATTCCAACTGATGGAAATGCAAGCCATTTCGTGGCTCGAACGCCGAAGGCGCTGCGCGGCGGGCTAAGGAGCCGCACCCGGCTCTCCGGCAGGTTCCTTGCCCCTCTGCTCAGGGGGCCGATAGCTTTGATCGCAACTTGGTATGAGAGCCCGCCCCTTCGTTTTCTTTTCGAATCGTGTAGGGAGGAGTCCATGGAGGCGAAGCAGAAGGGGAACGAAGGCATCCGGATGCTCTACGACCTGAGCAAGGAGGAGCTGATCCGGATGCTGATCGACGATGCCAAGAACTGGCTCGCCCACGACGGCCTGTGGTTCCAGGCCGTGGAGAAGGCCCACGGAACGGAGGCGGCGATCGAGGCGGACCGGGCTGCGTGGGAGCGGTTCACCGTGATCGAGGCCCGGCGGATCATGGAGCGGTTGGGGATGAAGCCGGGCGGGGGGATCCCGGCGTTGGTGGAGTGCCTGAATCACCGGTTCTACGCGCGGCTGAACCTGCAGGAGACGGTCGAGGTCTCCGAGCGGAGGGCCGTGTTCCGGATGCTGGACTGCCGGGTCCAGTCGGCCCGGAAGCGGAAGGGGCTTCCGGATTTCCCTTGCAAGTCCGTGGGTATCGTGGAGTACGCCGAGTTCGCCCGGACGGTGGACCCCCGCATCCGCACCCGGTGTATCGCCTGTCCGCCGGACGAGCACTCCGACGAGTTTTGGTGCGCCTGGGAGTTTACGATCCCACAGGACGCCCGCCCTTGAGAGGTAGGCTCTCACACCGGTTGCTCCGCGACCGCGAATGGGTACAATGGGGAGGCCTCCCCCGAGAAAGGCTTTCCCATGCTTCGTTGGTCGCTTCTTTTTACGCCGTTCCTGCTGGCTGCAGCCGTCGCTGGGGCCCAGGGCCTCCCCGCCGGTGGCCCGCGGCTGGGGGTGTTTCGCCAGGTGGCGGGTGAGCTGCGAACGGTGGAGGTCCGGCCCGGCGATACCCTGGTGGGGATCGCGTCGCGGGTGGGGGTCCCGTGGAGGACCCTGGCCCGGGAGAACGGGATCCAGGACCCGAACCGGATCTACCCCGGCCAGGAGCTCCGGGTGGACACCCGGCGGGTGGTGCCCGCGCTCGCGGACGACGGGTGGGTGATCAACGTGCCCGAGGCCACCCTGTACGTGTTCGAGGGCGGTCGGGTGACGGCCCGCTATCCCGTGGGGCTCGGCCGGCCGGCGTGGCCCACGCCGCTGGGGTCGTTCCGGATCCTGTTCCGGGAGCAGAACCCCACCTGGGAGGTGCCCCCGTCGATCCAGGAGGAGATGCGGCGGGAGAACCGGGTGGTCCGGCAGAAAGTGCCCCCCGGCCCGGACAACCCCCTGGGCCGCTACTGGATCCAGCTGTCCGTATGGGGCTACGGGGTCCACGGCACCCCCTTCCCCACCTCGGTGGGGCAGTTCCTGAGCCACGGGTGCATCCGGGCCCGCGACGGCGACATCGACGAGCTGTTCGGCCTGGCCACCCGGGGCACCCGGGTCGAGATCGCCTACCTGCCGGTGAAGCTGGCCGTGACCCCCGAGGGCGAGGTCTGGGCCGAGGCCCACCCCGACGTGTACGGCCTGGGGTTCCCCACGGAAGAAGAGGTGTGGCAGGCTCTCCAGGAGGCCGGAGTCACGGATCGGGTGGACCGGAAGGAGCTCCGGGCGGTGCTGCGCGGGAAGGACGGGGTGGCGCGGCGGGTGGGCCTGCCGCCCCCCCAGGCCGGAAGCGACCCGGCTTCCCAGGAGGGGGCGGACGCTTTCGCCGTGTGGCAGTGCCTGGACTGCCCCCCAGGCCCCAGCAGGAGGGTCACGTTCCGGGTGGAGGCCCGGGCCCCGATCGACCTGCCCAACCCCTACCCCATCGAGGTGCGCGACGACGCCGGCCGGGTGGTGTTCCGGCCCCAGATGGTGGCCCAGGCCATGGTCCACCTGGAGCCGGGCGACTCACGCAACTTCGTGTGGGAGGTGCGCGACACCCTGGGGCAGCCCCTGCCGCCGGGCTCGTACACGGCCGTGATTCGCTACTTCCCGCCGGACGGCTCCGGGGTCCGCGAGCTGAGCCTGCCCCTGTGGGTCGGACGGTGAGGGGGGCAGCCCTCGCTGCTCGGGCGTCGCGCTCCCCCCGGCGAGGGGTCCAGGCTCAGAGCAGGCTGTCGGCGAACCGGGCCAGGGCCTCCTGGGTGGCGGGGGTGGGAAGGTCCTTCCTCTTGACCGCCAATGTGGCCCGCACCTCTACCCCGGAGCGCTCCAGCCGCCTCCGGTAGCCCTCCAGGTACCGATCCTGATCCCATCCTCCGCAGGTCACCAGCAGTCCGGTGGGCGGCAGCGAGCGGGCCCACCGGGCCAGGAACGCGTTCACCGGCGGGTGCGCGAAGGTCCACTTGGGGAACGCGAGCACCGCCCGGTCGAAGGCCGTGGGGGGGAAGGGCACGGGCCGCAGGGGGAACCGGATGCCGGGCACGAACGACAGTGCGAGCCAAAGGGGATAGGGCAGGTCCCACCGGGGCCGGATCTCCGCGAGCCGGGGGCGCGCGCCCCGGGCGGTGAGCCCGGCCTGCAGCATCTCCACGGCGGCCCGGGTGGTGCCGGTGCGGGAGTGCCAGAACAGGCCGACCCGCACCGGCCCGGAGCTCACGTCCCGGGCCGGCGCTTCCACAGCTCGTACCAGTAGAACGCGGCCAGCACGTGGGCGTGGGTGATCTCGCCGTCCGCGATCCGGCGGGGCACCTCGTCCAAGGGAACCAGCACCACCCGCAGGTCCTCGCCCGCATCGGGCGCGGGGTCGGCCACCCGAACGGCGTCCAGGGCCAGGTAGGTGTGGCACCGGTTGTTCTGCAGGGCCGGCTGGGCGTCCACCGAGCCCAGGTGGATCACCCGCTCCGGCCGGTACCCGGTCTCCTCCTCCAGCTCCCGGGCCGCGGCCTCGGCCGGATCCTCGCCGTCGTCCACCAGCCCGCCCGGGATCTCCAGGGTGACCCGCTTCACCCCGTGCCGGTACTGGCGCACCATCACCACCTGGCCGTCGGCGGTCACCGGGATCACGTTCACCCAGTCGCCGGTCTCCAGTACGAAGAAGTCGTGGGCCGAGCCGGTGCGGGGGCTGCGGGCCCGCTCGCGCACCAGCCGAAAGATCCGGAAGTCCCCTTCCAGGGTTCGCTCCTCCACGGGCCAGGGCTTGGGCATAGCGGTGCTCCGTTGGGATGGTACCATTGACCCGACAACAAATTAGGCGCGTCACCTCGGAGGGCGGGGCGGGGGGCCTGCCTCCGGCCGGACGCAAAGCCGAGCATGAGATTCGCCGCGCAGGCACGGGATCGAAGAGCTGGTTTCATGACGGCTCGATGGAATTCCAACCATTTCGCACTCCGAGCGTCAGAGGCGCTGCGCGGCGAACGAAGGGGCCGCGCCCGGCCATCCGGCAGGTCCCCCGCCCCGCCCCAGGATGCGTATCCATGGATGCCAGCTCGGCATCAGGTCTCGTGCCAGCGCCGGTAGAGCTGGTGCTCCAGCCCCAGGAGTTCGAGCACCTTGCCCACGGTGTGGTCCACCACCTCGTCGATGGTGGTGGGCCGATGATAGAAGGCCACCATCGGCGGCACCAGGGCCGCGCCCAGGTCGGCGGCCCGGAGCATCAGCTCCAGGTGGCCCTTGTGCAAGGGGGTCTCCCGGGGCACCAACACCAGGGGCCGGCGCTCCTTCAGGGTCACGTCGGCGGCCCGCACGATCAGGTTGTTGGCGTACGAGTGGGCGATGGCCGACAGGGTCTTCATGGAGCACGGCGCTACGACCATGCCGGCCGTGGGAACCGAGCCGCTCGCGATCGGCGCGGCCAGGTCTCCTGGATCATACGCCCGGTCGGCCAAGGCTTCCACCGTTTCGGGGGCCCACTCGGTTTCCAGCACCAGGGTCTGGCGGGCCGCGGCCGACAGGATCAGGTGGGTCTCCACGGCCGGCATCTGCCGCAGCACCTGGAGGAGGCGCACCCCGTACACCACCCCGCTTGCACCGGTGATTCCGACGACGATTCGTCTCATGACCTCCCCTCCGCGCGCGGATGGGTCCTGTGGTGCGCCCAAACAATGCGGCCCTGGGCGGGCCGCGTCAAGAAGGCTGCACGGCCGGGGCCGCCCGCCGGAGCGGGAACCCAAACCGACGACCCACGGCCAGCGGCCAACCGCCGCCCTCTTTAGCCATACTCCAACGCTTTTAGCGTTGCTGAAAAACGGGGCGGGTGCTAGGATGCCGGCCTTTGGTGGACCGGCGTTCTCTGCCGGTCCGGGAGCAACTTCTGCACGAACGGGAAACGGGAGGATGAGCCATGGCCAGGAACAAGATCACGGTGGTGGGCGCAGGGTTCGTGGGGGCCACCGCGGCCCACTGGGCGGCGGCCAAGGAGCTGGGGGACGTGGTCCTGGTGGACATCGTGGAGGGGGTGCCCCAGGGCAAGGCGCTGGACTTGCTTCAGGCGAGCCCGGTGGAGGGGTTCAACGTGAACGTGGTGGGCACCAACGGCTACGACGAGACCGCCGGTTCGGACGTGGTGATCATCACCGCCGGTCTGCCCCGCAAGCCCGGCATGAGCCGGGACGACCTGCTGCTCAAGAACTTCCAGATCGTCAAGAGCGTGACCGAGCAGGTGGCCCCCCGGTCCCCCAACGCGGTGATCATCGTGGTGTCGAACCCCCTGGACGCCATGGCCTACACCGCGCTGAAAGTGAGTGGGTTCCCCGAGGAGAGGGTGGTGGGCATGGCCGGCATCCTGGACACGGCCCGGTTCCGCACCTTCGTGAGCCTGGAGCTGGGGGTGAGCGTGGAGGACGTGCAGGCCTTCGTGCTGGGCGGCCACGGCGACTCCATGGTGCCCCTGGCCCGGTACTGCAGCGTGGGCGGCATCCCGCTTCAGTCGCTGCTGCCCCCGGAGCGGATCGAGGCCCTGATCGAGCGCACCCGCAACGGCGGGGCCGAGATCGTCAACTACCTCAAGACCGGCAGCGCCTTCTTCGCGCCCTCGGCCTCGGCGGTGCAGATGGCCGAGGCGATCCTGAAGGACCAGAAGCGGGTGCTCCCCTGCGCCGCCTACCTGGAGGGCGAGTACGGCTACCAGGGCATCTACCTGGGCGTGCCGGTGCTCCTGGGCGAGGGCGGGGTGGAGAAGGTGTTCGAGATCGACCTCACCCCGGACGAGAAGGCCGCCCTGGACCGCTCGGCCGAGGCCGTGAAGGGGCTGGTGGCGAAGCTGCCCATCTGAGGCTTTGGGCCTTCGGCCTGCTGGGCGGCGTAAGAGCTGGGAAGCCCCTGAGCCGCAGAACCCCTGCCCGCGGGTTGGCGACAGTCATTTGCCCGGGGGCCAGGAGACCGAAGACCGTCGACCGACGACCGTAGACCGAAGTTCCATGGAAGCTGGGAGGCTGGAAGGCTGAAAACCTCTTCTGCCTCCCAGCCCCCATCATAGTCCGGGGGCATGGGGTCTGGTGGAGCGCCCGCCCTACTGATGGGCCGAGCTCCCCAAGATTTCTAATTTCTAGTCTCTAGTTTCTAGTCTCTAGCCTCTAGCCTGCTGGAGCCGACACCCCATGTCGTTGAGGGCCCTTCGCACCCTGGTGGCCATCGGCCGGAAAGGAAGCTTTGCCGCGGCAGCGGCCCAGGTGGGGCTCACCCAGGCCGCGGTGAGCCTGCAGATGAAGGCCCTGGAGGAGGAGTTCGGGGTCGAGCTGTTCGATCGCTCCGGTGGCCGGCCGCGGTTCAACGCGGCCGGCCGCCTTGCTTTGGAGCGGGCAGAGGAGATCCTGGCCCTGTACGACGAGCTCCGGGCCCAGCTCAACCCCGAGGGCAGCCTGCCCGGGGCGATCGTGCTCGGGGTGATCCCCTCGGCCCTGACCGGACCGGTGCCCGAGGCCCTGGCCGCCTTGAAACGAGCCTATCCCCAGCTCCAGGTCCGGATCCGGTCGGACATCTCCGACGCCCTGGCCCCCCGGGTGGAGGATGCCGACCTGGACGTGGCCCTGATCAGCGAGCCCCCCTACGCCCTGCCGGCCCACTGTGAGTGGCGGGCTTACGACGAGGAGCCGTTCTACGTGGTGGGCCCCCCCGGCATGACGGCGCGGGACGACGTGGAGTGGTTCCGGGACCTGCCGTTCGTTCGGTTCGACAAGACCGCCTGGACCGGGGCCATGGTGGAGGGCCAGCTCATGGCCCGGGGCATCCGGCCCCGGGACGTGATCGAGCTGGACTCCATGGAGGCCGTGCTGAGCCTGGTGGAGCAGGGCCTCGGCGTGGCCGTGGTGCCGTTGAACCGGGCCCGCCTCCACGAGGCCTCCCGCCGGTTCTCCCTCCTTCCCTTCGGCGACCCCCAGCTGAAACGACGGGTGGGCATCTACGAGAAGAGGCGCCACCCCGGCCGGGCGATCACCGACTTCCTCTACGACGCCCTGAAAAAGATCTGCTCGTCATAAGCTAAGCTTTAGCTCTAGTTAAAAACTTCAAACTTTCATTTAAGCAAGACTGTTGTTAGAATCCCACACGTTCACAGGGGTTGGAGCGCGCCTCTTCCGGCCGCCCCACCCGGATCGGAGAGGGCTCTATGCGAGAGGTTCACGTCGAACGGATCACCGAGGCGGTGCGCCGGCTGTCGGTCGAGGCCAACACCCGGCTGGGCGACGACGTGGTGGCCGCGTTCGAGCGGTTTCGGGAGGGGGAGCAGAGCCCCACCGGCCGCGACGTGCTGGCCCAGCTGCTGGAGAACGCCCGGATCGCCCGGGACGAGGGCCTGCCCCTGTGCCAGGACACCGGGTTCGCCGTGGTGTTCGTGGACCTAGGCCAGGACGTGCGCCTGGTGGGCGGCGACCTGTACGAGGCCGTGAACGAGGGGGTGCGGCAGGGCTACCGGGAGGGGTACCTGCGCAAGTCCATCGTGGCCGACCCCCTGCGGCGAAAGAACACCGGCGACAACACCCCGGCCGTGGTCCACGTGCGGCTGGTGCCCGGTGACCGGGTCCGAATCACGTTCGCGCCCAAGGGCGGGGGCAGCGAGAACATGAGCGGCATCGCCATGCTCAAGCCCGCCGACGGGGCCGAGGGGGTGAAGCGGTTCGTGGTCGACCGGGTGCGCCAGGCCGGCCCCAACCCCTGCCCGCCCACCATCGTGGGGGTGGGGATCGGAGGCACCTTCGAGATCGCGGCCCTCCTGGCCAAGCGGGCCCTGCTGCGGCCGGTGGGCGACCGGAACCCCGACCCGTTCTACGCCGACCTGGAGGAGGAGCTCCTGGCCGAGGTCAATCGCCTGGGCATCGGGCCGGCCGGGCTGGGCGGCACCACCACCAGCCTGGACGTGCACATCGAGGTCCACCCGTGCCACATCGCGAGCCTCCCGGTGGCCGTGAACATCCAGTGCCACTCGGCCCGGCACAAGGAGGTGGAGCTGTGATCCGGCTGACCGCCCCGCTGACCGACGCGGACGTGGAGCGCCTGCGCGCGGGCGACCGGGTGCTGCTGTCGGGTTTCGTGTACACCGCCCGCGACGCGGCCCACGCCCGGCTCGTGGAGCTGATCGAAAAGGGCGAGCCCCTGCCGTTCGACCTGAGTGGCCAGATCATCTACTTCGTGGGCCCCACCCCGGCCCCGCCGGGCCGGCCCATCGGCTCGGCCGGCCCCACCACCTCGTACCGGATGGACCCCTACAGCCCGGTGCTCGTGGCCCACGGGCTCAAGGGCATGATCGGCAAGGGCAAGCGCTCCGACGAGGTCAAGGAGGCCCTGCGGCGGCACAAGGCCGTGTACTTCGGGGCGGTGGGCGGGGCGGCCGCCTTGATCTCCAAGCGGATCCTCTCGGCCGAGATCGTGGCCTACGAGGACCTGGGCCCCGAGGCGATCCGCCGCCTCGAGGTGAAGGACTTCCCCGCGGTGGTGGTGAACGACGCCCACGGCGGAGACCTGTACGAAGAGGGCCGGAAGCGGTATGCGAGGGAAGGCTAGGAGGCCGGAAGGGGAGACTCGACGTCATGCGCGTGCGGATCGAGACGGAACAGATCGGAAACGACCGGATCCGGAAGATCGAGGAGGTGGCCGCCCAGAGCGTGTACCGGTGCTACCAGTGCGGCAAGTGTTCGGCCGCCTGCCCGGCCACGCCCGAGATGGACATGCTCCCCAACCAGGTGATCCGGTACCTCCAGCTCGGGCTCGAGGAGAGGGTGCTCGAGGCCAACACCCCGTGGATCTGCGCCTCGTGCCTCCAGTGCCGGGCGGTGTGCCCCAAGGGCGTGGACCTGGCCCGGATCATGGAGGCCGTGCGGATGCTCCAGCTGCGCAAGGGCCGAAACGAGATCCGGCTCCAGGACCTGCCCCCCGAGTACCTGAAGCGGGTCCCCCAGATCCTGCTGATCAGCGCGTCCCGCAAGTTCGTGCCGCTCAGCTGACCGGAGCTTGCGATGAATCTCACGTACTTTCCCGGCTGCACCCTGTATACCAAGGCCAAGGCCTTCGACGAAGCCGCCAAAAGGGCGGGGGAACGTCTGGGGTTCACCCTGGAGGAGATGCCCTACTGGACCTGCTGCGGTGCCACCTTCCCCCTGGCCGAGGACTACGACATGGCCCTGGCCTCGCCGACCCGGGTGCTGGCCCGGGCCCGCAAGGCGTCGGACAAGCTGGTGACCCTGTGCGCCGTGTGTCACAACGTGCTCAAGCGCACGAACCACGTGATGCAGACCAACCCGGAGCGCCGGGCCAAGGTCACGGACTTCATCGACGAGGACTACGCGGGCGACCTGGCCGTGCTCCACTACCTGGAGGTGCTCCGGGACGAGGTGGGGTTCGACGCCCTGGCCGAGAAGGTGGCCCGAGCCCTCGAAGGGCTCAAGGTGGCCCCGTTCTACGGGTGTCTGCTCCTGCGGCCCAAGGCCGAGATGCAGATGGACGACCCCGACCGGCCCCGGATCTTCGAGGACCTGCTGACCGCCCTGGGCGCGGAGCCCGTGGACTACCCCATGAAGAGCGAGTGCTGCGGCGCGTTCCAGGTGGTCCACTCCGACGCCATGGCCACCCGGTGCTCCCGGGAGATCATCGGCTCGGCCCGGGCCCGGGGCGCGGACCTGGTGGTGACCGCCTGCCCCCTGTGCCAGTTCAACCTGGACGACCGGCAGGCCGAGATGGCCAAGGCCGACAAGGGGTTCCGGGGCGTTCCGGTGCTCTACTTCACGGAGCTGCTGGCCGTGGCCCTGGGCGAGGGGCTCGACCTCCTCTCGGCCGAGCGCCACGCCGTGGACCCCGTGCCGGTCCTCCAGGCGCTCGGAGACGAGGCGGCATGATCGCCCTGGCGACGAAGCGGGCTCGCTCCTGCGGAGGGCGGGGCAAGGGACCTGCCTCCGGCCGGGCGCGAAGCCGGGGTTTGGGATTCGCCGCGCAGGCACGAGGCGCGGGAGTTGGTTCCATGGCGGCTGGATGGGAGGGGCACCGTTTCGCGGTCCGAACGCCGGAGGCGCTGCGCGGCGAGCGAAGGGGCCGCGCCCGGCTCTCCGGCAGGTCCCTTGCCCCCCGATCCGAGAGGGCGTCCCGGTCTGACTGCCGGTTTGGCACGTGGGGCTTTGTGGCCTCCCAGCCTTCCGGCTTTCTAGCCTTCTAGCATCACGAGACCCCAGATGGCGACGAAACGGGTACTGGTCATCGGAGGCGGCATCGCGGGCATCACGGCGGCCATCGACCTGGCCGACGCGGGCCACGAGGTGGTGCTGGTGGAGCGGCTCCCCAGCGTGGGCGGCCGCATGCTCCAGCTCTCCGAGACGTTCCCGACCCTGGACTGCGCCCAGTGCACGCTGACCCCCCGCACGGTGGAGACCGGCCAGCACCCCAACATCCGGCTCCACGTGTACTCCGAGGTGGTGGGGTTCGAGGGCGAGCCGGGCGCGTTCCAGGTGCGGATCCGGCACAAGCCCTCCTACGTGGATTGGGCCAAGTGCACCGGGTGCGGCGCGTGCCAGGAGAAGTGCCCCTCCAAGGTCAAGACCAACCCCTTCGAACGGGGCGTGGGGGTCAAGAAGGCGATCTACACCCTGTCGCCCCAGGCCGTGCCCAACAAGCCCGTGATCGACGCCGAAAACTGCCGGTACCTGACCCGGGGCAAGTGCGGGGTGTGCGCCAAGGTCTGCCCGGTGGGGGCCATCGAGTACGAGCAGGCCGAGTCGTTCTCCGAAGAGGAGGTGGCTGCCGTGGTGGTGGCCACCGGGTTCGACCTGTACCCCCTGTCGGCCATGGCCGAGTACGGGGCCGGGCAGGTGCCCGACGTGATCGACGCCCTGGCCATGGAGCGGATGCTCTCGGCCTCGGGCCCCACCGCGGGCAAGGTGCTCCGGCCTTCGGACGGCACCGAGCCCAAGCACGTGGTGTTCATCCAGTGCTCGGGCAGCCGGGATCCCGAGAACCACCGGCCCTACTGCTCGCGGATCTGCTGCATGTACTCGGCCAAGCACGCCCGGCTGTACCGCCACAAGGTCCACGACGGCCGGGCCACCCTGTTCTACATGGACCTCAGGTGCACCGGGAAGGGCTACGAGGAGTTCCTGCAGCAGTCCACCGAGGAGGAGGGGCTGGTGTACGTGCGGGGCCGGGTGAGCCGGATCTTCCGGGAGGACGGCCGGGTCGTGGTGTGGGGCGCCGATACCCTCTCCGGCCAGGCCCTGGAGGTGAGGGCCGACATGGTGGTGCTGGCCCAGGCCCTGGTGCCCAACCCCGAGCAGGCGGACCTGGCCCGGGTGCTGGGCATCGAGGTGGACGAGAACGGGTTCTTCCGCGAGACCCACTACAAGGTCGGCTCCACCGACACGGTGCGCGAGGGCGTGTTCGTGGCCGGATGCGCCCAGGGCCCCCGGGACATCGCCGACACGGTGGCCCACGCCTCGGCCGCGGCAAGCCGGGTGCAGGGG
>Ga0256830_1000144_pt1 | contig 63299 bp, 62 predicted proteins | sample 128326metaG_FD_190537 | JGI IMG/M metagenome (GOLD analysis project Ga0256830, IMG submission 190537) | Hydrothermal vent microbial communities from Lau Basin, Pacific Ocean - 128-326 | ecosystem: Environmental > Aquatic > Marine > Hydrothermal vents | place: Pacific Ocean: Lau Basin | collected... | reverse complement strand
CAACGGATCCACCCCGGCGAGGATCAGCCCGGTCATCGCCCCCGGCAGGAACACCAGCCCCACCGCCTTCGTCGTCTCCACCTGGGGGGTGAGGGCCGTACGCAGCGCCGACCGGACATAGGGTCGAGCCGCCAGACGGGAATCCATCCCCAAGGCGAGACGCGCCTCCACCTCCAAACGATGGTCGGCCAGCTCCCCCACCACCCGACGGGCAGCGACGACGGTGGCGTTCATCGAGTTGCCCACCATCATCCCCGCCAGCGGCACCAGCGCTCGGGCCTCGAGGGGGAAGATCCCCAACCCGAAGATGACGCCGAGGGTCACCACCGCCGCCGCCGCCATCGCCGTCAACGCCAAGCAGAACAGGGCGGGGACTTCGGGGGCTCGCCGCCGCATCGTCACCGCCGCGAACACCACCATCACCGCCACCCATCCCCACGACCAGGCCAGCGACGTGTCGGGGTCGAGGATGAACCCGAGGATCAACCCGATCCCGAGGAGCTGGGCGATCGCCCTCATCGTCGCCCACGCCACCGCCCGTTCCACCCCGAGGTGCTGCCAGAGGGACACCCCGACCGCCACCGCCACCAACACCAGCGACGCCGCCAAACCGCCGAACCCGACTTCGGTCACGGAACCACCACCCTTCCCCGTTCGAGACGGATGACACGGTCGCCCACCCTCTCCGCCTGGGCTTCATCGTGGGTCACCCACAGCATCGGAGTGCCGGCGTCACACAGGCGCCGGGCCAACTCCTCCAGTTGGAGCACGGCGTCGAGGTCGAGGGCCGACGTCGGCTCGTCCAACAGCAGCGCCTCCGGCTCCGTGGTGAGCGCCCGGGCGAGGCAGAGCCGCTGCTGTTCGCCGCCCGAGAGGACATCGGCGGGACGGTCGACCAGATCCGGGGAGAGGCCGACAGTCCGCAACAGGTCGGCAGGGTCGACGTCACGTGCCACCACCGTCAGGTTGTCCGCCACCGTGCCGGGAAAGATGGTCGGACGTTGGAACACCATCCCGACCTTCCGGCGCAGCACGAGCGGGTCGAGCTCGGCGACGTCGACCCCCCGGAACTCGACGGTCCCGGCGGTAGGTACCTCCAGGCGGTTGCACAGACGCAACAGCGTGGACTTGCCCGACCCCGACGGACCCATCACGACGGTGATCCCCCGGTCGGGAACCACAACCGACACCCGGTCGAGGATCGTCACCCCGTCGACGACGACCGTCACGTCACGGAAACGGAACAGGGGCGCCTCCGCACCCTTGGGCATGTCCACCCTTCCAGGTTGGCAGACCTCAGGCGGCCGACACGATCTCCCGGAGATGGTCGAGACGCACCTCACCCCAGGAGAGCACCGACGTGTGGAACGCCTTCAGGTCGAAAGCGGAGCCCTCCCGTGCCGCCCGCTCCTCCCGAAGCCGCAGGATCTCCCGCTCCCCCAGCTTGTAGGAGATCGCCTGCCCCGGCCATCCCAGATACCGTTTCACCTCCGAATCCGCCACCGCTTCGGACTGCATCCCCACTTCGCTCATGAACCGCACCGCCCGGTCGAAATCCCAGCGGTCCCCGGCGAACAGCGGCGCCCCGGCGGGGATCCGCAGACCCAGATGCAAGCCGATGTCCACCACCACCCTGGCCGCACGGAACAGGTGGCTGGCCAGCATCCCCAAGCGGTATTCCGGCTCCCGGAGATAGCCGAGTTCGTCCATGAGCCGTTCGGCGTACAAGGCCCACCCTTCCCCGTAGCCCGAATACCAGACGAGGAGACGGTGGGCGCGGCTGAGCCGGTCACGGTTCACCATCACCGTGCCGATCTGGAGGTGATGGCCGGGGAACCCTTCGTGGTAGGCGGTGGACACCTCCTGGTAGAGGGGGATGTGGTGAGGGTCGGCCAGGGCGTACCAGACACCTCCCGGCCGGGTGAAATCCTCCGACGGCGGCAGATAGTGGGCCCCGAGGGGACTCCCCGGAGGGGACAGGTTGACGGTGACCCGGCGGATCTCGTCGGCGACGTCGAAATGGACGCCGGCGAGGTCTTCGACGGCCTGTTTCTCGATCCGTTCGACGAAGGCGACGAACTCGTCCGGGTTCGAAGCGGCCCGGTCGGGGTCGGTCTCCAACAGCTCGACCACTTCCCGCACCGACGCCCCGGGGAGGATCTCGGCGGCGACACGGCGCAGCTCGCCGAGGAGCCGGTCGATCTCCTCCCAACCCCAGTCGTAGGCCTCCCGGGGGTCGAGCCGCATGCCGAGGAACCGTTCTGCCTCCCGCAGATATCGTTCCTCCCCCACACCGTCGGTCTCGACGGCGTCGGCCAGGTACTCGCCTTCGAGGTAGTCGGCGAAGTCGGCGACGGCGGCACGGGCGTGGGCGACGGCGTCGGCCAGCGCGGCGGTGGCGAACCCGCGGCGTTCGGCGTCGGCGGCGAGCAGGGCGAAGGCTCCCTCGTCGGAGGCGGCGATCCGGGCCTGGTGGGCGACCGACCGAACCTGGCGGACGGCGGCCACCTTCTCCCGGCGGCGGCCCTCCTCCAACGTGGCCCGGTATCCGGCGAGGGGTTGGTCGATGGTGGCGAGGCGACGGGTGATCGCCTCCCAGGCGGCGACGTCGTCTCGGGCCATCACGTCGAAGATCCCCCTCACCTGACCGAAGGGGCTGGCCAGGTGGCGGAGAGCATCGAGATGGTCGCCGTGTTCGAAGGCGTCGAGCTGCAGGGTCAGATGGTCCACCATGACCCGGGCGGCATGACGCTGGACCGGGTCGGGATGGTCGAGTGAGGCGGCGAAGGCGTCCCGGTAGCGGCGCCCCAGGTCGGCTCGGGCGGCGTGACCGTCCGGGGAGAGGTCGTCCCACAGGTGGTCCCGACCGGGGATCCCCAGGTAGGTGCTGGCCATCGGTGACAGTTCGGCGAGCTCGTCGACGAACCGGTCGGCTGTCTCGAAGGGAGTCATCCGCCGGAGCCTACCGGCGACGGCGCCGATGTCCCGCGTGCACCAGCTCGCGGAAACCGCCAGCACATGCACACGACCCGGCCAGCAGGAACGGCCCGTGCGCACGAACACGCGGAAACCGCCACTTCCTGCACACGACGGCGTTGGTACCCTCCCGGCGTGGCCGACCCCGAACTCATCGACGTCCGACCCGACGAACGGATCGACACCGACCGGCTCGCCGCCTGGCTGCGAGGCCGGCTGCCCGGCACCGACCGACCCCTCACCATCCGCCAGTTCGGCCGGGGCAAGGCCAACCTCACCTACCTCCTCCGGTTCGGCGACGGCGACGACACCGTCGAATACGTCCTCCGCCGACCGCCCCTCGGACCCGTCGCCCCCGGCTCCCACGACATGGCCCGGGAGTACCGGGTGCTGTCAACCCTGTGGAAGGCGTTCCCCTACGCGGCCCGGGCCTACCTGTTCTGCGACGACGAGGACGTCATCGGCGCCCCGTTCTTCGTGATGGAACGCAAACACGGCGTCGTCGTCCAGCAGGTGGTACCTCCCGAGTTCGGCGGCGGAGAGGATCCGGTGGCGAACCGGAAACTGTCGGAAGTGGTGGTCGACACCCTCGCCGAGTTCCACGCCGTCGACCCGGGCGAAGCGGGCCTCGACGACCTGGGCCGCCCCGACGGGTTCCTGGAACGCCAGGTGCGCGGCTGGACCGAACGGTGGCACCGGGCCAAACACGAAGACAACCCCCTCGCCGACGACCTGGCCGAATGGCTGGCCCGGACGATGCCTGCCTCCCCCCCGGCGACGCTGCTGCACAACGACTGGCGGCTCGACAACATGGCGGTCGACCCACGGGACCCGGGCCGGTGTGTGGCCGTGTACGACTGGGACATGGCCACCCGGGGCGACCCCTTCGCCGACCTGGGGACGGTGATGGCGGTGTGGTACGGACCCGGCGAGATGGCTTCGGAGCTCAACCCGATGCCCACCCTCGCCCCCGGGTTCATGTCGAGGGCCGAGGCGATCGAACGCTACGGGCAGAAGTCGGGCCGGGACGTGTCGGGGGCGGGCTGGTACGTCGTGTTCGGGACCTTCAAGATGGCGGTGGTCCTCCAACAGATCTACATCCGTTGGCTGCGGGGCCAGACCCAGGACGAACGCTTCGCCGTCCTGGGAGACGGCGCCAAGCATCTGCTGGAGCTGGCTGCCCAGCGGCGGGCAGACGAGACCTAGCTGCGACGGCACGAGCCGAGGTACCACCCGGGGACCGACACCACACACGGACCCGGAACGTCCACTCCCCTCGGGACGGACCTGTGAGGTGCGGACCGGTGGCGGTTCCCCGGCCGCACCAAAGCACCGGCCTGATTCGGGCACCGCCCAGGTCCCAGCCTCACCACTGCTCCCAGTGGGTGACGTCTTCGGCCCGGCGCCGGGGGGCGATCCCGAAGGAGCCCCGGGGACGGCCCATCGGCACGAGGGCCACGATCTCGTAGCGTTCGGGGATCCCCAACAGCCTCCGCAGGTCGTCCTGGCGGCTCCACCAAACGGTGGTGAGGACGGTGCCGATCCCGAAGGAACGGGCGGCGAGGATGAAGTTCTGGACCGCCGGATACACCGAGGCGTACAGGGGCCCGATCTCCACCACCCCTTCGTCGTCACGGGGGGCGATCGAGATCTTCGGCACGCAGAACAGCACGAAGGCGGCCGCCGTGTCGAGATGCTCCGCCAGATACCGGGAAGCGCGGATGCCCCGCATGAACGTCTCCCGGTCGTCTTCGCTGCGAAACGGCGGCAGGGCGGCGAGCTGGGCCCGTTCCCACCGTTCGTAGGCAGCCCGGTAGATCCCGGCGACCCGACGTTTGCGTTCCGGCTGGGTGACGACCACGTACTGCCAGGGCTGGGTGTTGCCGCCGCTGGGCGCCTGCTGGGCGGCCCGCAGGCAGGCTTCGATCTCTTCCCGTGTCACCGGCTCGTCGGTGTAGCGGCGGATCGCCCGAGTGGTGAGGATGCCTTCGTAGAGGTCCATCAGCGGCCCTCGAAGGTAGGCGGGCGGCCTTCCCTCCAGGCAGCGAGGGCTTCCCGGTGGTCGGCGGAGGCCAACGTCACCATCTCGTAGGCGGTGGCGACGTCGAAGGCGACGTTGAGGGCCTCCTTCACCCATTTGTTGACCGCCAGCTTCGTGTAGCGGACCGCCAGGGGGGCGCCGGCGGCGAGACGCCGGGCGTAGGCGATCGCCTCTTCCCGCAGCCGCTCCGAGGCGACGACGTGGGTGACGAGACCCATCCGCTGGGCTTCTTCGGCGCTGACCGGGTCGCCGGTGAGCAGGTACCGCTTGGCGAGGACGGGACCGACGGCGAGGGGCCAGATGGCGGTGCCGCCGTCACCGGCGACGATCCCCACCTTCACGTGGGGGTCGCCCAAGGTGGCGTCTTCGGCCATGAACACGGCGTCGCACAGCAGCACCAGGGTGGCGGCGAGCCCCATCGCCGGTCCGTTCACCGCCGCCACCACCGGGACTTCGACGTCGAGGAGGTCCCAGATGAGCTGCTTGCCGGCCCGCCGGAGCTCGTCCCGGGCCGCTGCGTCCTCCAACTGCGGGAACCAGGCGAAGTCCCCGCCGGCCGAGAACGCCCGTCCGGCGCCGGTGAGGACGACGACCCGGGCGGGCGGGTCGTCCCGGAGCCAGGTGACGAGGCGGCACAGGTCGGCGTGGAGGGCGGCGTCGATGGCGTTGACGGGTGGCCGGTCGATGACGACGACGGTGACGTCGCCGTCCCCGTCGAGCCGCAGATGGTCGAATCGGGGGGTCATAGGGTTGCCGTGTCGGTTTCGAGGCCGAGGAGGATCCGGCCGGCCAGCTCCCAGGTGGGCGGGGCGATCGCCATGTGTTGGGAGGCGGTGTGGACGTCCCGGAACCGACGGGCCAAACCCCAGGTCTCGTAGACGGAGGTGCCTCCTCCCACCTCGTACATGGCGTCGACCACCGCCACCGACGTCTCGGCGGCCAAGGTGGCGGCCATCCGCAGGCGGGCCCGGGTGACGTCGTCGATGCGACCTTCGGTTCCGGCCAGTTCGTAGGCTTCGGCGGCGACGTCCCGAAGGCTCTGGCGGGCGGCGGCGAGGCGTGCTTCGCAGGCGGCGACGGCGGCCTGGGTGTGGGGCCGTTCCGCCAATCTCCGCCGGCTGCCGGTGGGGGTCTTGGCGCCGGCGAGGACGACCAGCTCGTCGATGGCGCCCCGGGCGATGCCCAACATGACGGCGGCGACCCCGACGGCGAGCATGCCGAAGACGGGGAAACGGAACAGGGGGTCGTCGGGCCAGGGTTCGACGGTGACGAGGGAGGTGACGAACTCGGAGGGGACGTGGAGGTCGGCGACGGCGAAGTCGTAGGAGCCGCTTCCGGCGAGACCGACCGTGTCCCAGGTGTCGGTGAGGATCTGCACGTCGTCGGCGGGCATGAGGACGGTCTGGACGTCCGGCGCCCCCGACGGCAACGGGGGACGTCCTTCGACGATCACCCCGCCGGCGATCCACGAGGCGTGGAGGCTGCCCGAGCCGAAGGGCCAGCGGCCACTGACCCGAACACCGTCGCCGGTGGGCGTTCCCTTCCCTTTCGGGGCGAGGGCTCCGGCGGCGAAGGTCCGGGGTCCGTCGGCGAAGACGACGGCGGCCGTGTCCGGGGGGAGGTATCCGGCGAGGAGCGACGACGTCGAGACGATCATCGCCACCCAGCCGGCGGAGCCGTCGGCCGTCCCGATCCGTTCGAGGACTTCCACGATCGTTTCGGGGGCGAGGGCGGCGCCTCCGAGCCGCCGAGGGAGCGCCATCCCACCGAAATCCCGCACCCGGAGGGCTTCGACGACCGGTTCGGCCAGGCGCCGCTCCCGTTCGGTGACGTCGGCGTATTCGGTGGCCACGGTGGCCACTTCGGCGGCGGCGAGGAGGGGGTCCCGCCCCAGCGTCGCTGGCATGACGCGACTCTAGAAGGAATTCTTGGAGTTCGGCTCTAGAATCGCAGGAGATTTTTGATGACTGCTCTACCTCTGCCGCCGACGTCCCGGAAGGCCCGGTCCACCCACGCCGCCCTGGTCACCGCCACCCGCGACGTCATCCGACGGACCGGGGCCCTCATCCCCGCAGAGGTGGCGGAGACCGCCCAACTGTCGCCGGCCACGTTCTACGCCTATCTCTCGTCGAAGGACACCGCCCTCGCGGCCGCCTTCGACCTGAGCCTCGGCGAGATGCTGCAGCGGGTCGCCGAGAAAGCCAACGTCGAGCATCTCCTCGAAGAGGGGCTGGAGGCGACGGTTCGGGCCGTCGTGGAGGAGACCGCCGGGGCGTTCCGGCTCGACGCCAGGGTGTTCCGACTGGCGGTGGGACGGCTGGGGGAGTCCGAGCTCCTCAGGGCCGTGTACCGGCACCGGGAGACCGAAGCCCTCCAGCTCCTCGCCCGGTTCGTCCGCCTGGGCGCCGCCGCCGGGAAGATCCGCGGCGAACCCGACCCCGAGACGGTGGCTCGAGCCCTCCTCGTCGCCCTCCAGGGCCTCCAGAACCCCTTGCTGCACGAAGAAGGCGAACGGGACGAGGTGGTGGCGCTGCTCAGCGAGATGCTGACGGCGATGCTGCGGCCAGCATCTTCTTGAGGGCTGAGGCGAAGGCCGCCAACTCGTCGTCGTCGAGGGAGTCCAGCAGCGGTGTGTTGGCGTAGAGCCGCTCGTGGATGCGACGTCGCAGCTCGCGTCCCTTGTCGGTGAGGACGAGCTGGCGAATCCGGCGGTCCCCGACGTCGGGACGGCGTTCCACCAGTCCCCGCGCCTCCAGGCGGTCCGCCAAACCCGTCACATAGGAGGCGTCACAGGAGAGCCGGTCGGCGAGGGTTCCCATCGCCATCGGTTCGGCGAGGTGATGGAGGGCGATCGCCATCGGTGGGGTGAGGTCGAACTCGGCGAGGCGGGCGTGGACGCGTTCGCGCATCCGCCGGGACAGGTCGTGGAGGAGGTCGACGACCTGGGCTTCGAGATCGGCGCGCGTCACGTCCCGAGGATACCCCGAACTCCTTCATATTCTCAATGTTTGGTATGGTCAAGTAGTATCTCGGCTCAGTGTCGAAAAGGAGGAGGATGTCCGGACCGATCGTCGAAGCCGAAGGCGTCGTCAAGACCTTCGGGCCGATCCGCGCCCTCGACGGTGTCGACATCTCGTTCGAGGCGGGCATCATCTACGGGCTCCTCGGACCCAACGGAGCCGGGAAGACCACCCTCATCCGGGTCCTCACCACCCTCATCCGCCCCGACGCCGGGACCGCCCGGGTGGCAGGCATCGACGTGCTCGCCGACCCCACCGCCGCCCGCACCAAGATGGGACTGGCCGGCCAGTTCGCCGCCGTCGACGACTACCTCACCGGCCGCGAGAACGTGGAGATGGTCGGGCGGCTCTACGGGCTGGGCCGAAGCGACGCCCGACGCCGGGCCGCCGAAGTCCTCGAACGGATCGGCCTCGTCGACGCCGCCGACCGCCCCGTGCGAACCTATTCGGGCGGGATGAGACGCCGCCTCGACCTGGCGGCGTCGATGGTGGGGCGACCCCAGGTGCTGTTCCTCGACGAACCCACCACCGGCATCGACCCCCGCAGCCGTATCGACATCTGGAACCTCATCCAAGACCTCGTCGCCGACGGGACCACGATCCTGCTCACCACCCAGTACCTCGACGAGGCCGACCAGCTCGCCGCCCGGGTGGCGGTGATCGACCGTGGCCGGGTGATCACCGAAGGCACCCCCAGCGAGCTGAAGGACAAACTGGGCGGGGCGGTCGTCGAGCTGACCGTCACCGACGACTGCCGGGACCAGACCCTCGCCGCTCTGGCGACGGTGACCGGCGAGCAGCCCACCTACGAGCCGTCCACCAAGAAGATCACCGTCCCCGCCCCCGACGGTGCCCGCACCCTGATGGCGGTGGTGCGGAGCCTCGACAACTCCCAGATCGTCCCCGACGACATCACCTTGCGCAAACCCACCCTCGACGACGTGTTCCTCGCCCTCACCGGACATCACGCCGAAGACCAGACCCAAACGTCCGCCACGAAGCCGAGACGATCGAGGAGGATCCGATGACCGCCCTGCCTGCACGGAGCAGAGTCGGCCTCGCCCAGGCGGTCCGTGACACGGCCGTCATCACCAAACGGAACCTGCTCCGCAACGTGCGTCTCCCCCAACTCCTGCTGTTCTCCACGGTGCAGCCGGTGATGTTCCTCCTGCTGTTCAACTACGTGTTCGGCGGCGCCATCGGCCGCGCCATCCCCCCGGCCGCCGGCGGCAAGTACATCAACTGGCTGATCCCGGGCCTGGTGGTACAGGTCGCCACCTTCGGCGCCGGGCAGACCGCTCTCGGCCTCACCGAAGACCTCTCCAAAGGGGTGATCGACCGTTTCCGGTCCCTGCCGATGGCCCGTTCGGCGGTGCTGGCCGGACGCACCATGTCGGACCTGATCCGCAACGGGCTCATCATCAGCCTCATGTTGGGGGTCGGGTTCCTCATCGGTTTCCGCTACCAGACCGACTTCGTCCGTCTCGTCGCCGGGGTGGCGGTGGCGTTGGCCTTCACCTACGCCATGTCGTGGGTGATGGCGGCAATCGGCCTGGCGGTGAAGAACCCCGAGGCTGCCCAGTCGGCGGTGTTCCTGCCGGTCTTCCCCCTGGTGTTCGCCAGCTCGGTGTTCGTCCCCACCCAGACGATGCCCGACTGGCTGCGGGTCTTCGCCGACAACCAGCCGATCACCGTGACCACCAACGCCCTCCGCGGCCTGATCCTCGGAGAGGGGGCGTTGCTGCCCGGCCAGACGGTGGAGGGCCAGATCCTGGCGGCCCTCGCCTGGGCGGCGGGCATCCTCGCCGTCTTCGCCCCACTGGCGGTGAGGGTGTATCGGCGGACAGTGAGCTGACGGTTCAGCGGGTCCGGATCCACTCGGCGATCGCTGCGGACGCCACCCCTGCCAGGAGCCCGAACAGCGCCACGGCCGGGACCGCCAAGTCGAGATCGATCTGAGACAGCAGCCCCCTCATAGCCCTACTATGCCGGACGCGACGCCCGCCGGCAACGGGAGATCGCCGCGGCACCCGGACACCGAATGTGGCTCGGCCCGGCCCGACGCCTACCCTGCAGCCGTGATCGACACTCTCCTGCTCGTCGCCCTCCCCGCATCGGGGAAGTCGGAGCTCCGCCGCTACCTGGAATCCCTCTCCGACGACGAACGGTCCGACGCCTTCGGCCTGGGACCCCTCGTCCAACTCGACGACTTCCCCTACGTCCATTTCATGCGCCGGGTCTCCCAGGAGCTGCGGCGCCTGGGCGGGCCGACCCGGTTCTTCGACGGTGACGACCTGCCCTTCCAGGATCCCCGCGACTGGGGCACCCTCACCCTCCTCCTGGACGAAGACTTCCGAAGCCTCGGACAGGAACCGCCGCATGCCGTCCACCCGGCACGGCTGCTCTTCGAACGGATCGACCGGGCCCGCCGCAACCTGGGGATCGACCCGGCCTTCGCCACCCTCGACGCCGACCTCGTCGAACGTCTCGCCCGGGCCGTCGCCGCCGACGCCGCAGGCCTCCTCGGTGCCCTCCCCCGCCAGGTCCCCGACGGGCGGACCGTGGTCGTCGAGTTCGCCCGGGGAGGTCCCGACGGTGCGACCCCGCCGCTACAGCCGCCGTACGGCTACGGCTACGCCCTGTCGCTGTTCTCCGACCGTCTCCTGGAGACGGCCCGGGCCCTCTACGTGTGGGTGACCCCCGAGGAGTCCCGCCGACGCAACCGGGAACGGACCCGACCCGGGGAGGAAGGGTCGATCCTGTTCCACGGCGTTCCCGACGAGGTGATGCGAGCCGACTACGGCACCGACGACTTCCTGTGGCTGTTGGAGCATTCCGACCTGCCGGGCACGGTCCCGGTGGAGCACCCGGGGCACCGCCACCACCTGCCGGCGGCGGTGTTCGACAACCGGGTGGACCACACGTCGTTCCTGCGGGAGGACCCGGAACGGTGGCCGCCGGAGGCCCTCGCCCGGCTTCGTCGGGAACTCGAAGGCGTCTTCACCGGGCTCCGCGACTGAATGGGCCCCACCGCGGCTGCACCGGCCTCGGCTCGGCGGCTTCAGTAGTCGATCCCCCGGCGGGCCATGACACCCCGGTCGTAGGCGTGTTTCACCTTCCGCATCTCGGTCACCGTGTCGGCCACCTCGACCACCACGTCGGGAGCGTCCCGACCGGTGAGGATCACGTTGACGTGCTCGGGCCGGGACCGCAGGGTCTCCACCACCTCGGCGGTGTCGATCCAGCCCCAGTTCATCGGGTAGGTGATCTCGTCGAGGATGACGAGCTGGTACTCGCCGCCTTCGATCACCGCCTTAGCGAACCGCCAGGCCTCCTGGGCGATCGCCTCCGACTCGGAGATGTCGTCGGCGTCCCAGGTGAACCCGTCGCCGATCGCCCACCAGTCCACACCGAGACGACGGGCCACCTCCTCCTCCCCCACCTTCCACTCCCCCGACTTGAGGAACTGGACCACCGACACCTTCCAGCCGCGGGCCACCGCCCGCAGCATCGTCCCGAAGGCGGCGGTCGACTTCCCCTTGCCGTCACCGGTGTTGACGATCACGAGGGACGGAGCCCGTACCGAACCGGGGTCGGGGCGTTCCGTCGGCGGCTGGACAGTCATGGCACCTCCACGTCGGCGACCCTGCGGTCCGAAGACCGGGCCCGGACGGGAATCACCACCACCCGCCCGTCCCCGTCGTCCAACACCCGCACGGTCGCCCCATAATGGCGGGCGATCGCCCCTTCCGTCAGCACCGCCCGGGCGGGCCCGTCGGCGACGACCCGGCCGTCGGCAACGAGCACGAGACGTTCACAGAACTGGGCCGCCAACGTCAGGTCGTGGAGGGCGCTCACCAGCGTCAGCTCCCTGCGGCGCCGCAGCTCGTCGATGAGGTCCATCACCTGCTGGGTGTGGCCGACGTCCAGGGACGACGTCGGCTCGTCCAGCAGCAGCACCGGTGCCTCCTGCGCCAAAGCCCGGGCCAGCACCACCCGCTGCAGCTCGCCACCCGAAAGCGTGCCCATCCGGCGGTCCGCCAGCTCGAGGACACCGAGCTCGAGCATCGCGTCCCGGGCCGCCGACAGGTCGGAGACCCGTTCGGTGCCCAGATAGGGGATGAACGGGGTCCGCCCCAGCAGCACGTAGTCGGCGACCCGCATGTGGGACGGTACGACCGGCCGTTGAGGCACCGAAGCGATCATCTTCGCCAGTTCGGACCGGGAGATACCGGCCCGTTCGCGGCCGTCGAACCGTACGCTGCCCCGGTGGGGCATCGTCCCCTGGATCGCCCGCAGCAGCGTCGTCTTCCCCGCCCCGTTCGGCCCGATCAGCCCCAGCCACTCCCCCGGCTCCACCGTCAACCGGTCCACCGTGACGAGGACCCGTCCGTCGACGGACACGGCCAGGTCGGTGACGTCGATCCGGGTCATATCTCCTCCCGGCTGGTGCGCAGGACCAACACGAAGAACGGCGCGCCGAAGAAGGCGGTGATCACCCCGATCGGCAGCTCCGACGGCGCCAGCACCGTCCGGGCGGCCAGGTCGGCCAGCACCAGGAAGCCAGCACCGAGGAGGAACGACAGCGGCAGAACGACCCGGTAGCTCGACCCGGCGACGAGACGAACCGTGTGGGGCACGACGATGCCGACGAAACCGATCAACCCGCTCACCGCCACCGCCGCCGCCGTCCCCAACGTGGCGGCGGCCACCACCCACCAGCGGACCCGCCCCACCCTGACGCCGAGGGTGGCGGCCTCCTCGTCGCCGACGGCGAGGACGTCGAGCATCCGCCGGTGGGCCAACAGCACGGCGCCGGACACCACGACGTACGGGGCGACCGTCCCCACCTCGCTCCACCCGGTCGTCCCGAGACGACCCAGGATCCAGGCATACACCTCCCGGAACGTGTCGGCGTTCCGCTGCTGGACGAAGGTCTGCGCGGCGGTGAAGAACGACGCCACCGCCACCCCGGCGAGGATGAGGGTGGTGGCGGTGCGGTCACCGACGGTGCGGCCCAGAAGGTAGGTGAGCCCGACGGCGGCGAGGGCACCGGCGAAGGCGGCGACCGGTACGGCTTCGGCCGTCAGACCCGCCGCCCGGCCGATGATCGCCAGCGTCGCCCCGAGACCGGCCCCGGCGGCGACCCCCAGCAGGTAGGGGTCGGCGAGGGGGTTGCGGAACACCCCCTGGTAGGCGGCGCCCGCCCCCGCCAGCATCGCCCCCACCAGCCCGCCGAGCACCACCCGGGGGAGCCGGATCTGGTAGAGGATCGTCGTCTGGGTGTCGGTGAGTCCGTCGGGTCCGTCGACCCCCGGCAAGAGCCCGATCAGGGACCGGAACACCTCGCCGGGGGCGAGCTTCACCGGACCGACCGCCACCCCCAAGGCGACGGCGGCGACCAGGAAGGCGACCGCCCCCAGGAGCCACGCCACCCGCAGACGGGTGGGAAGCGGCACACGGGGGACGGAGACGGCCATCAGCCGACCGGCTCCAACGTGGCGACGGCCTCGGCGACCACGCCGAGGAACTCCACGATCCGGGGACCCCACCGGGAGGCGATGTCGTCGTCGAGGGGGATGACCGCTCCGCTGCGGACGGCGGTGAGCTCCGACCATCCGGGACGTTCCGCCACCGTCTCCGGTGACTGGCCGCAGCATTTCGTGTCGGCGAGGAAGATCAGGTCCGGATCCTGGTCGAGGATGTACTCGACGGAGAGTTGGGGGTAGCCGAAGCCGTCGGTGTCGGCCGGGTCAGCGATGCTTTCGAGTCCCAGCAGCGAGTACACCTGTCCGATGAACGTCGACGACGTGACGCTGTAGAAGGTCGGGTCGAGCTCGTGGTAGTAGGTGAGGGGTTCGTCCCGGTCGGGGACCGAGGCCACGATCCGGTCGATCTCGGACTGCATCTCGGCGACCAGCGCCGCCGCCTCCGCCAGGTTGCCGGTGGCGGCGCCGAGCTGTTCGATCTGGGCGTAGACGTCGTCGAGGGAGACGGCGGCGGGTTGCAGCAGCACCGGGATCCCCAGCGCCTCCAAGGACGAGACCAGATCGCCGGGGTCGAAGGAGACGACGACCAGGTCCGGTTCGAACGCGGCGATGGCTTCGACGTTCGGGGTGAAACCGGACAGGTCGGTGGTCGGCGCCTCCTCCGGATAGTTCGACTGGTCGTCCACCGCCACCACCTGGTCGCCGGCACCGATGGCGAACAGCATCTCGGTGGCGGTCGGCGACAACGACACGACGGCCACGGGACGTTCCTCCACGGTGACGTCCCCGTTGGCGGCGGCGACGGTGACGGGGAACCCGTCGTCGACCGTGGTGGTCGTCGTCGGCGCCGTCGTGGTCGTGGTCGACACGCTCGTCGTCGACGTCTCAGGCGGAACCGTCGATGCCGGCGGCTCCGCGCCGCCACCGCAGGCGGCGAGCACCACGGCGAGGGCCAAGGTGAGGGTGAGTTTCCTCCTCATACGACAACATCCTCCTGTCTGGAGGATGAAGGGGGCTCGGTCGGCAGGACGCCGCACGAACTACACCTTCATCCGAGGTTCGTTCGTCCGATGACGCCAGGCGACCTGGCTCGTCCCCGGATCGGGGCTTGACAGTTGCGGGACAGCGCCGGACTCGCACCGGACTTCGCTGACGCCACCGGCTCCCGCCTTCGGCGGGTGACGCAGACCCTACCATCGCCCGGATGCGCCACCTACTCGACCTGGCCGACCGCTACTGGACGTTCCGTCACCACACCGACGCCCTCCGTGCCTTGTGGCGAGGCGACCCCACCTACCTGGAGGAGATGGAAGACCTCACGATCGAAGGGGTGGAGAACCGCCGAGCCCAGCTCCGCGGATACGCCGAGCAGGCCGAAGCCTTCGACGCCGCGACCTTGACGGGACCCGAGCGGGACCTGCAGGAACTCATCGTGTTCACCGCCCGGGCCGAGGCGGCGACCCGCGGGCTCGGCGACGACGTCGGCTGGATCAACCACGAGGTGGGCCTCCACGTCCTCCTGGCCACCTTCCTGCCGCGTTTCCCCCTCGCCACCGACGAGGAAGGCCGGCGGTTCGTCGCCAAGATCCGACGGACCGCCGAGATGGTCGACGGCGTCTGCGACCGGGCCGTACGTCGAGCGCGCGAAGGGGTCACCCCCATCCGGATCGCCGCCGAAGAGACCGTCGCCGCCCTCGACCGGTACCTCGCCACCCCCCTCCATCGGGACCCCTTCGTAACACGGCCGGCCCCCGAACGGAGCTCCGAACGGGAGGCGGCGCGCTTCCGTGACCGTGTCGCCTCGGCGGTGCAGCGTCACCTCCGTCCGGCGATGGCCCGCTACCGGGACGCCCTGGCGTCACAGGTCCTCCCCGCCGCCCGACCCGACGACCGTCCCGGCCTCGTGCACCTCCCCGGCGGCGCCGAGGCCTACGAGCAGATGGTGTGGGCCCACACGTCGACCGACCTCTCGCCCGAAGCCGTACACCGCATCGGCCTGGACCAGGTCGCCCGGCTCGAAGACGAATACCGGGAGGTGGCCGGCCCGCTCCTCGGCACGTCATCGGTCGACGAGATCTACGCCCGGCTCCGCGACGACCCCGAACTCCACTACCGGGACGGGGCGTCCCTGGTCGCCGACGCCACCGCCGCCCTCGAACGGGCGGTCGAAGCGGCACCCGCCTGGTTCCGGCGGGTTCCCACATCCCCATGCGACGCCGTCGAGACCCCCCAGGGTGCGTTGGCGTTCTACCGCTACGACCAGGTGCACCGTCGAGGCACGTTCTTCTTCAACACGTCCCACCCGGCGTCCTGGGGGACGTTCCAGCTCGAAGCGGTCACCTTCCACGAAGGCGTCCCCGGGCACCACTTCCAGGTCGCCCTCGCCGAAGAGGACGACACCCTACATCCCCTCCACCGGCGCCTCTACGTGGCGGCGTTCAACGAAGGGTGGGCGTTGTACACCGAGCGTCTCGCCGACGAGATGGGCCTCTACTCGTCGGAGCTCGCCCGGGTGGGGATGCTCGCCGCCGACTCGATGCGGGCCTGCCGCCTGGTGGTCGACACCGGGATGCACGCCCTCGGATGGAGCCGCCGGGAGGCGATCGAGTTCATGCTCGCCCATTCGCCGCTGTCGCAGCGGACAGTCGAAGGCGAGATCGACCGCTACTCCGCCCACCCGGGGCAGGCCCTCGGGTACATGATCGGCCGCCTCGAGATCGAACGGATCCGAGCCGAAACCGAACAGACCCTCGGCGCCGCCTTCGACCTGCCCGCCTTCCACGAAGCGGTGTTGGGGGCGGGGACGGTCCCCCTCGACACCCTCCGACGGCGAGTGAGGGAGGCTTCCAGTCCCCGATGAGCCGAGGCCCTCGGCTCAGGAACTCGGCTGGGCTCCCAGCTCGACCTCCAAGGTGAGGGTCTCGCCGTCCCGGACGACTTCGACGGTGACGACATCGCCCGGCTGACGGGACCGGACCGCGGCGGCGAGGTCTTGGATCCCGGTGATCTGCTGACCGTCGAGGGACGTCACCAGGTCGCCGACCCGGATCCCTGCCCGTTCGGCCGCCGAGTCCGGCATCACCTCGGTGATGAGGGCGCCTCCTTCACCGATGGCCATGTCGGTCCCCCGCACCCCGAGGAACGCCGGTTCGACCTGCCGGCCTTCGATGATCGCCTGGGCGACCTCGTAGGCACGGTCGATCGGCACGGCGAACCCGACCCCCGCGTTGGCACCGGCGACGCTGAAGATCGAGACGTTGATGCCGATCACCCGACCGTAGCGGTCCGCCAACGCCCCACCCGAGTTGCCCGGGTTGATGGGAGCGTCGGTCTGGATCATGCTGCGGATCACCCCGCGTGGACCTTCGAGGGGCCGGTCGACCGCCGAGACGACCCCGGCCGTCACTGTCGAGTCGAGCCCCCACGGGCTGCCGAGGGCGATGGCGAGCTGGCCGACCCGGGGTTTCTCGTCCAGAGCCAACGGCGCGGCGGGCAGGCCACTGCGGTCGATCCGCACGACGGCGATGTCGTTGTTGGCGTCGGTCCCGAGGACGTCGCCGGGGAGCTTGTCGCCGTCGGAGAGACGAACCGTGACGTTGGAGAAGCCGTCGACGACGTGGGCGGCCGTCAAGATGAGGCCGTTCGAGTCGTAGATCACACCCGAGCCGATCCCCGCCGGCGTCTGGATCTGCACGATCGACGGCAGCAGCGCCTCGGCCACGTCGGCCACCGGTTCGTCGCTGGACCGTCCGTCGACGAGGGGGACGGTGGTCGGCGGCGCCGTCTCGGGGACCGTCGGTGCGGGGGCGGTCGACGTGGCCTCCGCGGCGACGGTTTCCGTAGGCCGGACCGCCGGTTCGGTTCCGACCAGCCATCCGATCCCGACCCCCGCCCCGAACAGTGCCAGGGCGGCCAGCCAGACGAGGACGCGGGAAGGCCTGCCAGGCCGTGGAGGGTCTGTGGTGTGGGGTTCCAGATGCTGCAACTCGGTCATTGTCTCAAACCTCTGCTCGTCGTCTACCGACAACCTACGAGGACGTCGCTAAAGGAGAGGTCAAGCCTCGGCCCGGGCCGGGATCCGCACGATGAGGCGCGACCCGCCTCCCGTGCGGGGCTCGACCTCGAGGCGCCCGCCGTGGACTCGGGCCACCTCCCTGACGATGGTGAGGCCGAGCCCCCGCCTCCCTCCCGCCTTGGTTCCGTCGAGGACACCCGGGTCGATGCCCGGGCCTTCGTCGGCGACTTCCAGGAAGCACGACCCGTCACCGTTGCCCGACCGGAGCCACACGGTGGAGCCGGGAAGCGAGACCCGCAGGGCGTTGTCGACCAGGTTGTCGAGGGCACGGGTAAGACTCGTCGGGTCCCCTTCGACCGGAGCGGGTTCGGCCTCCGCCACCACCGACACCTTCGCCTCGGCGGCCCGAGCCGCGAAATCTTCGGCGGCCTGACGGACCAGGTCGGCGAGGTCGAGCTCCACCTTCTCGACCGTGCCCGCTTCCAGCCGGGCGGCGGCGAGGAGACCTTCGATCATCTCCGACATCCGCCTGGTGGCCCGGTCGACGATCTCCCCGGTGGCCTGCCAGTCCTCCAGGTCGGCGTCGGGGTCGGAGAGGACCAGGTCGAGGTTGGAGCGGATGATGGCGAGGGGGTTGCGGAGGTCGTGGGAGGTCTGAGCGAGGAACCGGCGTTGGCTCTGGAAGGCGGCGTCGAGCCGGTCGAGCATCTCGTCGAAGGTGCCGGCGAGGCGTTTCAGCTCGTCGTCGGGGCCGTCGAGGTCGATCCGGCGGCTCAGGTCGGTGGCCTGGATCTCGGAGGCGACCGCCGTGATCTTCTCGACGGGACGCAGGGTGCGTCCGGCGACGAACCATCCGACGATGAGACTGAGCAGGAACAGCCCCGCCAGGGCGTACAGCATCTGGCGGGCCAGCTCGTTCAGGACGATCTCGTCGAAGATGCTTTCGAGGGACCGGACGGGCTGTTCTTCGAGCCGGGGGACGATGAACACCCGGGTGCCGATCCTGACGGGCTGGCCGGCGACCACCAGCGCCGTCATCGTCTGCGCCCGGAGGTTGGCGCGCACCAGCAGGTAGACGGCACCGAGGGCCAGCCCACCCAACCCGAACACCGCCGCCGAATACATGACCGACAGGCGGAAACGGATCGAACGGGCGAACGGGGGCAGTCTCACGGCCCCCAGGGTACGTCCCGTCGGATAAGACACCGATAAACCTCCCGGTCAGTGCACCATGCCACCCTCGTTCCGCGCCGACGGTCGGGACCGGTCGCGAACACCGGCCTCAGGCGTCGGACGCGTCGTCCCGGAGGACATACCCGCGGCCCGGCACGGTGTCGAGGACCGGCGGGTCCCCGAGCTTCTTGCGGAGGTTCGACACGGTGACCCGCACCGTGTTGGTGAACGGGTCGGCCATCTCATCCCAGACGTGTTCGAGGAGCCGTTCCTGGCTCAACACCTCGCCGGGGTGGCGCAGGAAGTACTCGAGGAGCGAGAACTCCTTCGCCGTCAATCCGAGGTCACGGCCGTCGCGGGTGGCGACGAACCGGGCCGGATCCAACTCGATGTCCCCCACCCGCAGCACCGGCGAGACGTCTTCGTCACGGCGGAGCAGCGCCCGGATGCGGGCGCTGAGTTCGGCGAAGGCGAAGGGTTTGACCAGGTAGTCGTCGGCACCCGAGTCGAGACCTTCGACCCGGTCCTCGACCGCGTCCCGGGCGGTGAGCATCAGCACCTTGGGGCGCTGTCCCTCCAGGGTCTCCAACGACCCGTCGGCGAGGCGTCGCGCCAGGTCGACACCCGGCCCGTCGGGGAGGTTCCAGTCGAGGCATACGACGTCGTATCCGGCCGACATCACCTTCGTCTCGGCTTCGGTGAGGGTGTGGGCGACGTCGACGGCGAAACGTTGACGCCGCAGACCCCGAGCTAGGGCGTCGGCCAGATCCGGTTCGTCCTCCACCACCAGGATCCGCATGGGTGTCACGCTAGCGCCGCCGCCGCACGACCGGCATCGGCTCGTCACCGGGTACGGCCCCAGCATCCTCGACTGGGGTTCCAATGTGCCCAACCGCCACCTTCGTAGACGAGCCAGGCCGCCACCGCGGTGTTCGCCACTGGGTCGAGGATGTCGGCGCCCTCCCAGCCCGCCTTGGCGGACCGGGCAGGCCAGTAGCGGGCGAGGATCTGGAAGAGCCCCCTCGCCGAGCTCCGCGGGTTGGCGGCGGTGGGGTCGCCCCGAGATTCGCACCGGATCACCGCCAACGCCCGGCGGACGTCCTCCGGTTCGAAGAACGCCGACACCAGCGGACGCCAATCCTCTACCGACGTGACCTCGTCGGGGACGAGGTCGTAGACGGTGACGGGGACGTCGAGCCCGCCGGCCACCGCCACCACCGGACAGGCCGCCCCCGGGAGGGGGATGCGGCACCCGGGCGGGAGGGGACGTGGCGGCGGAACCGTCGACGGTGTCACCGCCTCCTCGAAGTCGGAGACGAGGGTGGCCTGGGCCCAGTCGGGTCCGACGGGCACCGGCACGAGCTGAGATGTGGGGGTCGAACCGGCGCCACCGACCTGGAAGAGGCCGGCCAGCAACGCCAGGACGACGAGGGACGACAAGAGATTCCTCACGCGCGCCTCCCGGTGCGTCTCGTGGGGATGCGACGACGACCGTCGCCGCTGCGGGCAGGCTACCGACCTCGTCGGGCAACCAGGAATCCGCTTCAGCCGGCAGGTTCGACGGTGAACAGGATCGTGACGAAATCTTCCAGATACCGCAGCGTGTACCGGAGGCCGTTCTGTTCGGTCTCACCGTCGAGGAAGGTCAGGTCGGGACGGTCGATGTCGAGCCCGAGTCGGTCCAACAGCAGGCGCCGCTCCGGACCCTCCAACGTGGGGTCGACCGTGGCGATGGTGATCCCCCACGATGCGATCGCCAGCTCGTCGTCGCGGGTGCCGCCCGTCGGATCGACGACGACCACGATCGAATCCACCGTCCCGTCGCCGCCGACGGTGCCCTGCAGGGTCACATAGGGGGTGAGGGCGGCTTCGAAGTCGCCGGCGCCGAGGCGGTTGCGGATCCGCAGCGGAGCACCGAGACGGGCAGCGGTCTCGTTCCACCGGGCGGCCATCTCCGGCGGGGTGACGTCGAACACCGAAGGCACGGACGGGGCGGTGGTGGTCGTGGTCGGCGGAGGTGCGGGATCCGAAACGTCCGGCCGGTCCCGGGAACGGAGCACCACGGCGGCGGCGACGGCGAGCAGGATCACGAACAGCCCGGTGGCGACCACACCGACGACCCGGGTCACGACCTCGTCACGGGGTTCGGCGGTGCGGTCGGGCCGGACCTCGACGGAGACGGGCCGGGTGGGGGCGGGTTCCGGAACGGTCCCGGGTTCGTCACCGCCGGCGACGTCTCCCACCACCCGGACGGCGTCGATCCGGTCGGCGATCCGGGCCTTCTTCAGGTTCTTCGCCACCGCCGAACCGAACGGGACCGGGCGGTCCGGGACGAAGTCGAGGACTTCGCCTTCCATCTCGAGACGGAACTCACGGGGTCCGGTACGGCGGATCCGGCAGGCCTCCACCGGCCAGGTACCCACGGCCGCAGAACCGGCCCGCAGTTCCACCTGGTCGCCGTCGAACACGACAGTGACCCGCTCCCGGCGCCCGGCGGACAGCGTCAACGTCCCCGAGAACTCTTCGGCCATCGCCGATACGCTACCCGCCGCACCGCCCGGTCTCGGGGAAAGGAGACGCAGAGGCCGCAAGCCGGGCCACCCCCACGAAACGCCCGCCGATGCCTATCGTCGTGTCCATGGACGGTGTCGTCACCGGCTTCGCCGGGGTGATCCTGTGGACCACATCCGAACGCCATCCGGCGATGGCCCGCTTCTACCGTGACGTCCTCGGACTCCCCGTCGTCTCGGAACGACCGGGGTTCGTCGCCTTCGCCTGGGACGACGTCCGCCTCACGGTGACCGTACATTCGGAGCTCACCGGCTCGGCCTCCGACCCGCTGCGGATCATGGTGAACCTGGCGACCGCCGACATCCATCGCGCCCACCGACGGCTCGTCGCCGCCGGAGTGACCTTCCTCCGCCCTCCGGAACGTGAACATTGGGGTGGATGGGTGGCGACGATGACCGACCCGGACGGGAACCTGGTCCAGCTCCTCCAACTGCCGGGACCTTCGCCCGCTCCATAACCGCCGGCGGCGGCGTACGCTCGGGGTGTCGAACCACGAGCGGAACGATGAGGGACGCGACCACCTCTGCCGACGGCCCGACCGAGGTCCGACCCGAAGACCTCGCTCCGGCCGACTCGATCGTCTCCACCAAGTACTGGCACGTCCTCCCCGACGGGCGGATCCAATGCGACCTCTGTCCCCGCGCCTGCAAACTTCGGGAAGGCCAGCGGGGCCTCTGTTATGTCCGTGCCCGGCTCGGCGACGAGATCGTGCTCACCACCTACGGACGGTCGAGCGGGTTCTGTGTCGACCCGATCGAGAAGAAACCCCTCAACCATTTCCTGCCCGGAACGCCGGTCCTGTCCTTCGGCACGGCCGGATGCAATCTGGCATGCCGTTTCTGCCAGAACTGGGACATCTCCAAAGCCCGGGAGTACGACGTGCTGGCCGACCAGGCGACCCCCGAGAAGGTGGCGAGCGTGGCCGCCGACCTGGGCTGTCGAAGCGTGGCGTTCACCTACAACGACCCGGTGATCTTCCACGAATACGCCATCGACGTCGCCGACGCCTGCCACGAACGGGGCATCCGAGCGGTGGCGGTCACCGCCGGATACGTCAACCCCGAGCCACGCCGGGAGTTCTACGCCCACATGGACGCCGCCAACGTCGACCTGAAGGGCTTCACCGAAGAGTTCTACCACCGCATCTGCGCCGGATCCCTGGCACCGGTCCTCGACACCCTCGAATACCTCAAACACGAAACCGACGTCTGGTTCGAGATCACCACCCTGCTGATCCCGGGTCTCAACGACTCCGACGAAGAGATCGACGCCATGACGAAGTGGGTGGTGGAGCATCTCGGCCCGGACGTCCCCCATCACTTCACCGCCTTCCATCCCGACTTCAAGATGATGGACCGTCCCCCCACCCCACCCGAGGCCCTGACCCGGGCCCGGAAGATCGCCCTCGACAACGGCGAACGGTACGTCTACACGGGCAACGTCCACGACCCGGAAGGCCAGACCACCTACTGCCACCGATGCGGTGCGGTCCTCATCGAGCGGGACTGGTACCGGCTGGGACGCTGGGGCCTCGACGCCGAAGGACGATGCGCCGCCTGCGGCACCCCGTGCGCCGGGGTGTTCGAGGCGAAGCCGGGGACGTGGGGCAGCCGACGCCTCCCCGTCCGCCTCGCCGGCGTCGACTGACCGATCCGCTCACCCGAGGACGAAGGTCCCGTAGCCGACGACCCGGTCCCGGGGACCGGCGGTGTCGCCCGAGTTCCGCAGGTCGCAGCGTTCCACCCGCCATCCGAACCTTCGGGCGAGGTGGAGGGCGGCTTGGATGCCGGTCCGCCCACAGGCCGAGTCCCGACCGAGGGCGTCGGGCTCTCGACCCACGATCGCCTCGGCGGTGACGGCGTCGAGACGTCGAGCGGTGTCGTAGTCGTGGTAGTGGGAGAGGTCCGACGACACCACGAGCAGCGTCCCGTCGTCCACCAGCGGGGCCACCACTCGGGCGACGTCCGCGGGGTCGACGTCCCCGGTGAGGATGGGGACGACCGCGGCGTCGGGGAGCACCACCTGGAGGAAGGGGAGCTGCACCTCCAGCGAGTGCTCCCGGGCGTGGGCGACCGCGGATTCGACGACGAGGGGGCTCTCTTCCAGCAGGGCGACGGCTGCCCGGTCGACGGTCAGCTCCCCCAACGGCGTGCTCAGCCGGTCGGCGTCGGGGAGGGCCAGACCTTCGAACCACACGAAATGGGACGGGCCCAGCATCACCACCCGGCGCAGGTCGTCTCGACCTTCGAGCAGCCGGTATCCGGTGGCGGCGACCGGTCCCGAATACACGTAGCCGGCGTGGGGGACGATCAAGCCCCGAACGGTGAACCCGAGCTCCGGTATCGACGCCGCCGCGAGGAAGCTCCGTACGTCGGCGGCGAGCCGCCGGGGATCGGCCGGATAGAAGGCTCCGGCGACGGCGGGAGGACGGACGGCTGTACGCATGACGACCTCCTGGCCTGCTCCTTCTACGCTACCGATCCTCCCCACCTTGGGCTGTTCGACCCTCCCGCCGCCGTCCGGCCCGGCCTAGCCTCGAACCATGGAGGCCGCCGAGCATCCGTACGTGCGTCTGGCCCGGGACGCGATCCGCCGGTACCTCGAGAGCGGGGAGGTGGAGGTGCCGCCCGGCGAGTTCGACGACGCCCCGGCACAGGGCGTGTTCGTCTCCCTGCATGAGCGGTCCGGCGACGAAGAAGGCCCACTCCGAGGCTGTGTCGGTTCGGTCCGGCCCCGGGAGAAGACCTTGGCCCACGAGATCGCCCGGTCGGCGGTGGCCGCCGCGGTCGCCGACCCGCGGTTCCCGCCCCTCCGCCTCGACGAGGTCGACGACCTGGAGGTGACGGTCTACCTGCTGGGGGAACCGGAACCGGTCCACGGCCTCGACGATCTGGACCCGCACCGGTACGGCGTCATCGTCGAAGGCCCCGACGGGAGGACCGGTCTGCTGCTCCCCGCCATCCCCGGGATCGACGACGCCGCCACCCAGGTGTCGATCGCCCGACGCAAGGCGTACCTCTCCCCCGACGACCCGATCCGCCTGTACCGGTTCGAGGCGGAGATCGTCCGCTGAGCAGGAAACATGCGACGGTGCAGAAGCGTTGATGAGATGTCGGAACTCGACGTCTACCGGAGGTCGACCGATGCCCACAGAGGTGACGATCGAACGTCACGCCCCGGTCGAGGAGTCCCCGAGGGCGACGGTCATCGGCGACCTGGTGGTGCCGGTCGCCACCGTCGACCACGGCTGGTTCCAGGCCGGCGACGGTGACACCGTCGACCCCGAGAGCTCGATCGCCCGGGAGGCGGCGATGATCGCCGCGGCGGAGGAGGCCCTTCGCCGGGAGGAGTTCGAACAGGAACGGCGGGGCCGTGTACGGGCCCGTCTGCGCCGTCTCTTCGGCATGGTTCGCCGTCGCCGACCGGTCCCCGACGGGGACACGTCCTCTGGACCGGTTCGGCGTGACGAGTCAGGTCCCTTCGAGGGGAACCCGTCTCGACGTCGGCAGCAGCGGGAGCACCACCAAGGTGAGTAACGCCGCCACCACGTAGGGCACCCCTGCGCCGATCGCGAAGAGGGCCCCGCCCAGTACGGGGCCGACCACCCGCGCGAGGCCCCCCGCCGACTGCTGGGCCCCCAGGACCGCCCCCGAACGTTCGGGCGGCACCATCCCGGCGATCATCGACGACAGGCTGGGGGCGACGAGACCCTGGCCCATGGCGAGCACCGCCAGACCGACCATCAGGGTCGGCCACCCACGGGAGGAGCCGATCAGCAGGAAGCCGATGAGGTCGAGACCCAAGCCCAGTCGGATCGTGGCCGCCTCCCCCATCCGGGCGGCCACCGGTCCGACGAGGGCGGCCTGGGTCAGCACGAGGACGGCTCCCACGCCCGCGAAGGCCAGGGCGACGACCGATTCGGTCATCCCGTAGCGGACCTCACCGAGGAGGGCGAAGGTGGCCTCGAAGGCGGCGAAGGCGGTGATCGCCGTGAAGGTGACGACGATGAACCGCAGCACCGGCCCCGACACGACCTTGGCGGCGTCGTTGCGGGCCGGGACGGGTCGGGAGTCCTGGCGGGTCTCGGGCAGCCGGACGGCGGCGACCACCAGGTTCACGAGGGAGATGGCGGCGGCGACGAAGAACGGGGCCGACGGGCCCGCCAGCGACGCCACCGACCCGAGGACCGGACCTGCCACGAACCCGATCCCGAAGGCGGCTCCCAGCAGGCCCATCAGCCGGGGTCGTTCCCCGTCGTCGGCAGAGTCGGCGACGGCCGCCCGGGCGACGGCGATGCTCGCCCCCGAGATCCCGTCGATGATGCGCCCGACGAACAGGATCGCCACCGACCCGGCCAGGCCCAGCACGAGGCTGCCGACCGCCGACCCGGCGATGGTCAACAGCAGCACCGGTCTGCGGCCGACCCGGTCCGACACCTTCCCCCAGATCGGGGAGAAGACGAACTGGGCGAGGGAGTAGGAGGCGAAGAGCAGCCCCACTTGGAGGGGGGAGGCTCCGAACCGGCTGGCGTACAGCGGCAGCAACGGGATCACGATCCCGAAGCCGAGGAGGTCGACCACCACCGCCGTCCACACCGGCCAGAAACCCTGCGGCACCCGGCTCCGGCTCATCGCACGGCCTCGACGATCCGGTCGGCCAGGCGGCCGGCGTCGGCGGCCACGTGGGCGACACCGACACCCCGGTAACCCCAGCCTGCGAAGTGGACCCCGACGGCCGGAGGCCAGCGTCGCTCCATTTCGGCGAGGCGGGCGAGATGCCCCGGCTCGTATTGGGGGATGCCGGGCCGGTGCCTGGCCACGAAGGCGAAGTCGGGCTGGATGTCCCTCCCCAGAACACGGCCGACCTCGTCGACGATCCGGCCGGTGAGGACGTCGTCGTCCAGGTCGACCACGTCGGGACGGGACGCTCCGCCGGCGATCACCTTGACGAGGGACCGACCTTCGGGGGCCCGGGCCGGGGCGTAGGACGATTCGAACAGGCATCCGAGCCCGACGAGGTCGGTGTCCGGTCCGGCCAGGTAGCCGAACCCTTCCGGGATCGGCATCCGCTCGTTCGGCCCTCCCAGCCACACGACCGCCACCGGAGCAGCCGGGAACGGCACGGGATCGGGGTCCCCGAGGAGCGTCTGGGCGACGGCGGGGGCGACCGCCAACACCACCTGGCTCGCCGTCAACGTCTCCGGACCCTCCACCGCCCAGCGGCCGTCTCCGGTGGCCCGCACCGCCGAGACGGTGAACCCTCCCCGCCATGCGTCGCCGGAACCCGCCAGACGCCGGGCGGCGTCGGCCATGGTCCCCACCGGGAGGTGGCTCATGGGACGGGGCATCCCTTTGGGACGGCGCCTGAGTCGTCGCACCGCCCCCCGGGTGAGGCTCCCCGCTTCCCGTTCCAGGGCGACCAACGCCGGGAACGCCGCCTCCGCCGAGAGGCGGTCCGGGTCACCGGCGAACACGCCCCGGGCGGCCAGGGCGGCGATCAGCTCCCCGGCCCGGCCTCCGAGACGGCGCCGCAGGAAGGCGGCCAGTGTCTCGTCGCCGTCCCCTCCGGACGGTACGAAGGGTTCGAGGGCGAGCCGGGCTTTGGCGGTGACCGGGAGCAGCGGGCTGAACGCCACCGTCGGTGACGGCTCGAACCCGATGAGCCGTCCCCGGGTGTAGACGTACCGTCGAACGCCCGAAGCCGGGACGACGTCGACGCCGGCGGAGGCGAGGACCGGCGTGAGGTGGGGATGCGGCAGGAGGAAGGTCCCGGCGGCGGGTTCGAGGACGTAGCCGTCGACCATGCAGGTTCGTGCCACCCCTCCGGGGGTGTCGGCCTGGTCGACGACCACCACCTCCAACCCGCGGCGGCGGAGCAGATGGGCGGTGAACAACCCGCCGAACCCTCCTCCGACCACGACGACGTCGAAACCCATGTCAGATCGCCTTCGAGAACATCGGCCCGTCGCTGCGCCGCCGCCGGGTGTGGACGTCGAAGACGGCGGCTACCCGACGGACGAAGATCGACCCGAGCTCGGTGACGGAGATCGTCGTCCCGTCGACGGTCACCATCCCCTCGTCGACGAGGCCTCCCGGCGCGCCCAGCTCGGCCAGTTCGCCCGCGAAGACGACGCCGGCGTCGACGCCGAACATGTCGGAGACCCGCCCGAGGTCGACCTCGCCGTTGCACATCAGTTCGGTGATCACGTGACGTCGGATCAGGTCGTCGTCGGTGAGCCGGTAGCCCCGCTCCACCGGGAGGATCCCCGCTTCGACCGCCTGGTAGTAGGAGGCGAGACGTCGATGGTTCTGGCTGTAGGCGCCGGCGACGTCGGAGATCCCGGAGGTGCCGACGGCGACCAGGTCGGTGCCCCGTTGGGTCGTGTACCCCATGAAGTTCCGGGTCAGGGTCCCCTCGTCGGCGGCGACGGCGAGGTCGTCGTCGGGGAGGGCGAAATGGTCCATACCGATCCGTCGATAGCCTGCCCCGACGAGGGTGCCGATCACCGTCGCCAACAGCCGGAACTTCTCGTCGCGGCCGGGGAGACGCTCCTCGTCGATCCTCCGCTGGTGGGGACGCATCCAGGGGACGTAGGCGAACGAGTACACGGCGAGCCGGTCCGGCCGGAGGGCGATCACCGCCTCCAGGGTCCGGGCGAGGGTCGCCTCGGTCTGGCCGGGGAGCCCGTAGACGAGGTCGAAGTTGACCGACCGGAACCCGAGGCGCCGCGCCTTCAGGTAGAGGGATTCGGTCTGTTCGACGGTCTGGTTCCGTCCGATGAGCGTCTGCACCGTCGGGTCGAGGTCCTGGACCCCCATGGACAGGCGGTCGAAGCCGAGGTCGGCCAGCAGCTCCAGATGGGCGGAGGTGGTGACCCGCGGGTCCACCTCCACCGCCAGCTCGGCGTCGTCGGTGAAGGTGAACAGCCCGCTCACCGTTCGGTGGAGCCGTTCGAGGTCTTCGGGGGGATGGTGGGTCGGCGTCCCTCCGCCCCAATGGTATTGGGCGAGGACCCGACGTTCCCCCAACAGCTCCGCCACCATCCCGAGTTCTGCTTCGAGATGGTCGAGGTAGGCGGCTGCGACCGACGTCCGACGGGTGACGACGACATGGCAGGCACAGAACGAGCAGCGTTCGGCGCAGAAGGGCAGGTGCAGGTACAGGGAGAGGGGCTGGCGGCTCCGTGAGGCCTCCCGTAGCCGTGCGGCGTGGTCTTCGGGTCCCACCGATTCGTCGAACTCGACCGCGGTGGGATAGGAGGTGTAGCGCGGGCCGGGCCGGTCGTGGCGGGCCAGCAGCTCGGGGGTGACGTCGATCATGAACCCTCCCGAACGGTGTCGACGAACACCCCGAGATGCTCCGGAGGTGTGTCACGGTGGATGCCGTGTCCCAGGTTGGCGACGTAGCCCGGCCGCTCCCCGAACCGCCGGATCATCCTCCGGGTGGCTTCGCGGATCGTCGGGGGGTCCGAGAACAGCACCGCCGGGTCGAGGTTGCCTTGGAGGGCGACGCCGGTGAGATGCTCGGATGCGTGCTCCGGCGACACCCTCCAGTCGATCCCGATCCCGTCGGCGCCGACGGCGCGGAGATGGCAGAGGGCATGGCCGGCACCCGGGGCGAAGTAGATGGTGGGGACACCGACCCCGGCGAGGACGGCCGCCGCAGCTGGGACCGCCCAACGTTCGATCTGGTCGGCGTCGAGGAGGCCCGCCCATGTGTCGAAGAGCTGCAGCACGTCGGCTCCGGCAGCCACCTGGACACCGAGGTACGCCCGCATGGCTCGGGCCAGGGTGTCCAACGCTTCGGCCACGGCCCGGGGGTCCCGACGCAGCGCCGCTCGCAACGCCATGAACTCCCGGGAGCCTCCACCTTCCAGCAGGTAGGCCAACAGGGTGATCGGTGCCCCGGCGAACCCGATGACCGCCACGTCCGGGTCGACGGCGTCTCGGACACGTCCGATCGTCTCGGCGACGTGTCCCACCCGGTCCGGATCCAGTTCGGGGAGGGACGTCACCTCGGCGAGGGTGTGGGGTCGGAGTCGCGGCCCGGGGGTGTAGTCGACGGCGACGTCCATCGCCTGGAGCGGGGTCATGATGTCGGCGAAGATCACCGCACCGTCCATGCCGAACCGCCGGATCGGCTGGAGGGTGATCTCGGTGGCGACGGCCGGGGTGGCCACCGCTTCGCCGAACGGGTACCGCCGTCGCAGCTCCCGGTATTCGGGCAGATACCGCCCGGCTTGGCGCATCACCCACACCGGGGGACGGTCGAGACGTTCCCGACGTAAGGCACGGACGAGACGCGGTTTCACGCCACCTCCCCCAACGCCGCATCCAGGGCCGACACCACCTGGTCGACGTGGCCTTCGTGGGCGGCCATCACGAACCACGCCTCGAAGGGGGACGGCGGCACCAACACCCCCCGCTCCAGGGCCGCCCGATGGAAGCGGGCGAAGCGTTCCCGGTCGACCTGGGAGGCGTCGTTCCAGGACCGGACCCGTTCGGGGCCGAAGAACAGCGTCAACATCGACCCGACCCGCTGGACGACGCCGTCGATCCGCCGTCGTGCCAGGCCGCGTCGCAGCTCCTCCGCGATGGTGGCGGCGACGGTTTCCAGCCGGTCGTAGACGCCGGGATCGGCCTGGAGGGCACGGAGGGTCGTCAGCCCGGCGGCGACCGCCAGGGGGTTCCCGGCGAGGGTCCCCGCCTGGTAGACGGGGCCGTCGGGAGCGACAAGGCGCATCAGGTCCTCCCGGCCCCCGTAGGCGGCGGCCGGGGTACCCCCGGCGACGACCTTGCCGAGGCAGGTGAGGTCGGGGAGAACGCCGTACCGCTCCTGGGCGCCTCCGAGGGCGACCCGGAACCCTGTCATCACCTCGTCGAAGATGAGCAGGGCGCCGAAGCGGTCGCAGAGCTCCCGGAGACCGGGGAGGAACCCTTCGTCGGGGGGGACGACCCCCATGTTCCCGGCCACCGGCTCGACGATCACCGCCGCCACGTCGCCTCCGGCGAAGGCCCGGGAGACGGCGTCGAGATCGTTGAAGGGGACGAGGACCGTGTCGGCGACCGTCGCCGCCGGGACCCCCGGGCTGTCGGGGAGGCCCATCGTGGCCACCCCGCTCCCTGCCTTCACGAGGAACGGGTCGGCGTGACCGTGGTAGCAGCCTTCGAACTTGACGATCTTCGGGCGGGCGGTGGCGGCCCGGGCGACCCTGACCGCCGACGCGGTGGCCTCCGTCCCCGAGTTGACCATCCTCACCACCTCGACCGACGGGACCGTCTCGACGATCAGCTCCGCCAACTCGACCTCGGCCACGCTGGGGAGGCCGAACGACGTTCCCCGTCGGGCCGCTTCGGTGACGGCGTCGACCACCGGGCGATGGGCGTGGCCGAAGATGAGGGCGCCCCACGACGCCACGAAGTCGATGAGCGTCTCCCCGTCGGCGGTCTCCACGAACGCTCCCGACGCCTTCGTGACGAAGGGGGGTTCCCCGCCGACGGCGCCGAAGGCCCGTACCGGCGAGTTGACGCCACCGGGCATGACACGACGGGCGCGTGCCAGCCAGGTGTCGCTCATGACCCCTCCAGGATGTGGGCGGCCCGGACGGCGAAGTAGGTGAGGACGACGTCGGCTCCGGCACGGACGATCCCGAGGAGCGACTCCATCATCACCCGGTCCCCGTCGACCCATCCGTTCGCCGCGGCCGCTTCGATCATCGAGTACTCCCCCGACACCTGGTAGGCGGCGACGGGGACGTCGACGGACCGGCGGACGGCGGCGACCACGTCCAGGTACGGTCCGGCCGGTTTCACCATCACCATGTCGGCGCCTTCCGCCAGGTCGAGCTTCACCTCGACGACGGCCTCCCGGACGTTGGGGGGGTCCATCTGGTGGGTGCGGCGGTCCCCGAAGGCGGGCGCCGACTCGGCGGCGTCCCGGAACGGCCCGTAGTAGGCGCTGGCGTACTTCGCCGAGTACGAGCAGACGGCGAGTTCATGGTGGCCGGCGGAGTCGAGGGCCTCCCGGATCGCTCCGACCCGGCCGTCCATCATGTCCGAGGGGGCGATCACGTCGGCGCCGGCGTCGGCGTAGGTGACGGCGGCCTTGGCGAGGAGCGGAAGCGTGGCGTCGTTGTCGACGGTGTCTCCCACGACGACGCCGCAATGCCCGTGGCTCGTGTATTCGCAGAGGCAGACGTCGGCCCAGACGACCAGGTCGGGGGCCGACGCACGGATCGCCCGGATGGCGGTCGGCACCGGACCGGACGGATCCCAGGCCGCCGAGCCGGTCTCGTCCTTCGACGCCGGGATCCCGAACAGGATCACACCTCCCACACCGGCCGCCTCGGCGTGTTTCGCCACCGGCACCACCCGGTCGACGGAGAGCTGGCGGTACCCCGGCATCGAAGGGATGGGACGCTCCACCCCCTCGCCGGGGACGACGAACAGGGGCAGCACCAGCATCTCCGGTGCCAGTCGGGTCTCGGCGACCATCCGCCGGAGACGATCGGTGCGCCGGAGACGGCGGGGACGGGCGGTCGGAAAGGCGGTCATGGGTCTCTCCTCTCCTCCAGATGGCGGTACAGGGCGTCGGCGAGGCTCACCGGTCGAGGTACCGGAGCGACGACGTCGGCGGGGTACCCGGCGGCGGCGAGGGCGTCGGCGGTGGTGGATCCGAGGGCGGCCCGAACGATCCCGGCCAGGGGACGGGTTCGGGTCCATCCGTCGACCGCCGACGGTGACGCGAAGGTGGCGGCTTCGACGGGCGGCTGCGACGGGGGTGGGATCGGGCGGGTGGTGTAGACGACCTCGCTGAGGACACGACACCGGTGCCCCTCGAGGAGGCCGACCACGTCGGCGGCGACCTGGGCGGCCCGGGGAAACAACACGGTGGCATCTGCCGCCCGTCGTCCCAGCCGTTCGACCAGCGCCGCCGCCCCGTCGCTGCCGACCAGTTGGGCGTCTCCGCCGGCGGCGGCGACGGCGCGGGCGGTCGTCGGCCCGACGGCGGCCACCGGGACCGGCGGCATCCCCCCGTGGGGCCACACCACCTGCACCGCCCGGGCCGACGTCACGAGGATCCAGTCGACGTCGGTGGCGACCCGACGGACCCGGCGGAGGGTCTCCTCGGGGACCGGTGCGATCTCGACGCAGGGCAGCCACACCGGGCGGAGGCCGACACGGTGCAGCTCCCGGCCGATCCGCTCGGCGGTGTCGGGGCCGGCGGTGACCGCCACTCTCACAGTCCCAGCTCCTCGGCCATGGTCTTGGCGGCTTCGTCGGGTTCGGCCGCTTCGACCCGCCCGCGGCGTGGCCCCCGTTCGTCGTCGACGAAGGCGACGAGGGTGACGCCGTCGGCGGTGACTTCGGCGTAGGCGCCGAGGGCCGACCGGCAGCCGGCGCCGGTGAGGGCCAGCAGCGCCCGTTCGGTCTCGGTGGCGACCCTCGCGGACGGGTCGTCCAGGGCTTCGAGCAGCTCGGCGACGAACCCTCCGCCACGCGCCTCCACCGCCAACGTCCCCTGGCCCGGTGCCGGCACCATCTCGTCGAACCCGAAACGGTGGGCGACCGCGTCGGACCGCCCGAGACGGACGAGTCCCGCTTCGGCGAGGACGACCGCCTGGATGTCGCCGGAAGCGACCGCCGCCAGCCGGGTGTCTACGTTGCCGCGGATGCCGCGGATCCGGAGGTCGGGACGCAGCAGAGCGAGCTGGGAGGTGCGTCGCGGACTCCCCGTCCCGACGACGGCCCCCTCGGGGAGCTCGCCGAGGGTCCCGCCGACGAGGACGTCCCCCGCCGGGGCCCGGGTCGGGTACCACGCCGTCAGCTCCTCCGGCCCCGCCACCGGAAGGTCTTTGCAGGAGTGGACCGCCAGGTCGGCTTCCCCGGCGAGCACCGCCTCCTGCACGGCCCTCACGAACGCCCCCGTCTCGGTGAGGGCCGCCACCGGGCTGGTGCGGTCCCGGTCCCCGGAGGTGGAGACCACGACCAGCCGGGTGGTGAGGCCGTCATGGGTCGACTCCAAGGCTTCGGCGACCTGCCGTGCCTGGGCGCGTGCCAGCGCCGAACCGCGGGTTGCGATCCTGAGCTCAGTCATCGACCCCGAACACCTCGGCGACGACGGTGGCCACCTCTCCGGGTCGTTCCGATTCGTGGATCCTCCCGACCGGGCGGGCCACGAGGGTCCTGGCCGCCGTCCGGACGGCCCGGCGGAGGACTTCGACGTCGGCGGGGTCCGCCAGTTTCGAGGCGAACCGCTCCACCGTCTCGGCGACGACGCCGTCGACGGATCGGTAGAGCCGGGCGATGACCGGCCCGACGTGGTCGGCGGTGTGGTAGCGGGCCCAGGCGGCAGCGGCGGCCTGTCCGACGAACTCGTCGACGTCGTCGAGACGTCGGTCCCGCGCCGCGCGGGCGGCCACCCGGTCGATGGGCAGATAGTGCACGAGGGTCGGGTCCGCCGCCGGGAAGTCGGGCGGCATCGCCAGGTCGACGAGGGTGAGGGGCTCGGCCCGGGAGGCGAGGACCTCCCCCAGGGAGGTCTCGTCGATCAGCACCCCTTTGGCGGAGGTCGCCGAGATCACCGCCGGGAACCGCCCCAACGCCTCGGCGGCCCGCTCGAAGGGCCACACCGACACCCCCGGGACGGTCACCTTCTCCGGGGAACGGACCACCATCGTCACTTCTGGTGGGGCCGGGAGGAGCCGGAGGGCGTGCGCCGCGGCGGTGGCCATGCGACCCGACCCGAGCACGGCGACAGCCGAGGCAGGACCCACCATCTGGGCGGCGACGACGGCGAGGGACCCGTGGGGTGACTCGGGGAGCCGTTCCCGGGCTGCCCGACCCGTCGAGACCGCCGACTGCAGCACCTTCGTCATCGCCCCCGAGAGGGTGTCCTGGGAGTCGGTGACGGCTTGGCGGAATTGGGTGAGGATCTCGGTCTCACCGACGATCGGGGATTCGAGCCCGGCGGCGACCCGGAACAGATGCTCGACCGCGCCGGCGCCCTCGTGGATCCGGGTCCCGTCGGGGAGCGTCCCGAACAGTTCCCGGACGACGTCGTCGAGGCGTTCCCGGTCCCCTTCGACGACCACTTCCACCCGGAGGCAGGTGGAGAGCAGGAACACGCCGTCGAGCCGGGGGCTTCGGGAGGCGGCGAGCCGGGCACCCAGGGTCGCCCGATCCTCGGCGGGGACCGCCGGGTAGGCACAACTCGCAGAGGTCAACCCACGAACGATGACGACCTGCCTTCCACGTCGGCGCCGCAATGTACGACGAGGGTTGACAACGTCCAGTCGCATCGAAGACGACAGCCAGTCAGATCGAAACCGACGACCAGTCGACCGGATCTCCCCGCAGCAGGTCGACCAGTTCCCGTTCGGGGGACCCCGGAGGGGGGTCTTCGTCGGTGTCCCAGCGGGCGTGCGGAGGCAGCGACGCCAGGATGCTCTCGGTCCGTCCGCCGGTCTCCAGACCGAACCTGGTGCCCCGGTCCCAGATCAGGTTGAACTCGACGTAGCGACCGCGGCGGCGTTGCTGCCAGATCCGTTCCTGGTCGCCGTAGGCGGTGCCGAGCCGTCGCGTCAGGATGGGGAGGTACACCGAGCCCAAGTTCCTGCCGAGGTCCTCGACGAACCTCCAGGCCGCTTCGAGGTCGTCGAGATGGTCGAAGAAGATGCCACCCACCCCCCGGGCCTCTCCCCGATGTGGAAGGTAGAAGTATTCGTCGCATCGCCGCTTCCACGTCGGGTAGTCGCCGATCGGATGGCGTCCACAGATTCCGGCCAGGGCCCGGTGGAACGCGGCGGCGTCCTCCCGGTACAGGTAGACGGGGGTGAGGTCGGCTCCGCCACCGAACCAGGCGGCGCCGGTGTCGGTCTCGAAGTAGCGCAGGTTGGCGTGGAACGTCGGAGCGTGGGGGTTGCGGGGATGCACGATGATCGACACCCCGGTGGCGTAGAAGTGCCGGCTCGCCGCCGCCTGCGTCTCGGAGAGCCCCGGTGGGGTCTCACCCCAGACGGCCGACCGGTTCACCGCTGCCTTCTCCACGTGTCCGCGGCTGCGGAGGATCCGGGTGACGCCGCCGCCTCCGCCGGGCCGCTCCCACGGCTCGACGCTGAACCGGCCCACGCCGTCGACCTGTTCGAACGCTCGACAGAGGGAGTCCTGGACGTCGGCCATGAGGCCCTCCACCTGTCGGCGGGATGGCCCGGTCACGGCGCCGCCTCACGGATGATGTCGGTGAGCCCCGCCACCCACGGTTCGGCGGCGTTGACGCAGGGCACCGCCAGGAAGTCCTCGCCGCCGAGTTCCTGCCACTGTTCCCGGCCTCGGATACCGATCTCCTCCAGCGTCTCGAGACAGTCGGCGACGAAGCTGGGCACGATCACCGCCAGCCGGCGCACACCTCGGTCGGCCAGTTCGGCGATGACCCGGTCGGTGTACGGCTCGATCCAGCGTTGACCGGCGAGCCTCGACTGGAACGACGTCCCGAAGGTGCCCTCGTCCAGGTCGAGGGCGGCGGCGACGGCTCGGGTCGTGGCGAAACATTGAGCCCGGTAACAGAACCGGTTCTCCCGCCGCACCTCCGTGCAGCATCCCGCCCGAAAGCACCATTCGCCCGGGTCGGCGGCGCGTACCTGACTTTCGGGGAGTCCGTGGTAGCTGAAGAGGACGTAGTCGGCTCGGAACCGGTCGAGGGCGTCCCCGGCGACGGCCGCCACCGCTTGAACGAACCCCGGGTGGTCGTAGAAGTCTCCGACCACGGTCACCGGGGGGATGGCCGCCCGTCCGTCGAGGACCTCGAAGACCTTCGCCACCGCCGAGCCGGTGGCGGCGGACGAATACTGCGGGAACAGCGGCACCACGACGAGCCGTTCGGCACCGGCCCCGAGGAGCTTCTCGACGGCGGAGGCGATCGACGGCGACCCGTAGCGCATGCCGATCTCGACCGTGTACCCGGATCCGAGGTGGGCGGCGATCCCCGACGCCAGTTTCCGGGTGTGGACGAGGAGCGGCGACCCCTGAGACGACCAGATCTGCGCGTAGGCCTCGGCGGTGCGCCGGGGACGGAACGGGAGGATCACCCCGTAGAGGACCAGGGTCCGCACCAGGGCGGGCATGGTCATCACCCGGGGGTCCGAGAGGAACTCCCGGAGGTATCGGCGGACGTCGCGGGTGTTCGGCGAGTCGGGGGTGCCGAGCTGGAGGAGCAGGATCCCGGTGGTCGGTCCGGACATGGGCGGGCCACGCTAGGCAGCGGTCGCCACCAACGCCGAGTCGACATCTCCGTCGCGGCGGGCCTCCGGAGCGGGAGTCGTGTCGCTCCGGAGGCCCGCCCGACCGCTTCGGGGACGGGAGTCGTTCAGGGACGCCCGGCGGGCACGGTCGTCGCCGGGTTCGACGGGTCGACGTCGCCGGTATCGGCCTCCGGCGCCGGCGTCGTCTCGACGGGCGGGGCCGGTTCTTCGGCGGGCGTCTCCGGGGTGACGTCCGACTCCGGCGACGAAGGCGGCACGGCCGACGGTTTCGCCTGGTCGGGAAGCTGGACGCCTTCGGGGCCTCGACCACGGTCACGGCCGATGCTCCGGGCGAGCTCGGCGACGTCGGCGCCGACGACGCCGTCGCCTTCGATCCCGGCGGCGATCACTTCGAGCAGTGCCGCCACCCGCTCCCGGGTGATCTCGGCGGCATCACCGTCTTCGACCGCGGCGATGGTCGACGCCGCCTCTCGCAACGCCTCGGCCGCTTCGGCTCCGGCGGCCGCTTCGACGGCCTCCCCGGCGGTCGCGACGGCTTCCGCCAGCCGCTCCTCGGCGACGAGCGCCTTCGCTTCTTCGATCCGTTCGGCGGCTCCGCCCCGTCCGATCCCGACGGCCTCGAAGGCACGATCGATCCCGTAGAGCACGTCGCCGGGCGCGGCGGTGTCGGCGACGTATCCGATACCGCCGCCGACGGCGGCGACGGCGACCGACGCCGCCAGGACCTTCCCCAAGAGGGACGACAACAGACTGCTGAACACGATGGACCTCCTGTTCCTGGCTTCGGAGAGACGCCGGTGGACGAACCCGGGTTCGGGTCGCCGGTCACCGGCGGAGATCGCCGCCTCCCTGACGAGCATCGACACGTGGCGTTCGATGACGGCCGGTTCGATCGGAAGCTCCCCGAGCGCCCGGATCCGGGAGATCAGGTCGCCCAGTTCGGCCTGTTCTCCGGGGGCTTCGCCCCGGAGGATCGCCTCGGCCTGCTCGTCGGTGATGCGTGCAGTCATCTCGTGTCCGTAACCGTCGGAGAGGCTCATAGGGGTACGCCTCCTCTCAGTCGTCGTTCCAGGGCTCGGAGGCCACGCCGCTGGAGGGCCTTCACCGCTCCGGGACGTTTCCCCACGATCTCGGCGACCTGGTCCACGGTGAGGTCTCCGAAGATGCGGAGGACGAGCACTTCCCGCTGGTCGTCGGTGAGCCCGTCGAGGAGCTCCAGGATCTCGTCGGTGGCGAGCTTCACCATCGCCGCCGCCTCCGCCGACTGGTCGCACCCGTAGGCGGCCTCCTCCAGGTCGGCCGGGAGGGGTTCGGTGGGGCGTCGGGTCCGGCGTCGCCGCTCGTCGATGAGGCGATGGTGGGCGATCATGAACACCCAGGAGCGGAACGCCCCTTCGTCCCCGTCGAAGGTGCCGATGTTGCGGGCGACCTGGAGGAACACGTCACCGACCAGGCCGTCGGGGTCCTGCGCGCCCCGACCGATCAGATACCCCCGCACCTTGGGGGCCAGCTCCCGGTAGATCCGCTCCCACGCCCACTCGGCACCGCTCTGGGCGGCGGCGAGGAGGGCATGCCACGGTGAGACGTTCACGTGTGCAAGGACCTCTCTCCGCCCGAGCCGTTACGACCGCCGGCCGACGCCCCGTCGGGGCCGGTGGTCGGATCCAAACATGCGCCCTTGCGGCTGCCGGGACGGATCCGGGTCCGGTAGCGTGGGGGGATGGAGCCTCTCCGGATCCAGCTGTTCGGCGGTTTCCTCCTCGAACACGGCTCCCGCGCCCTGCCGCCGATCCCGTCGCTGGCGGGACGCTCCCTCTTCGCCTTCCTCGCCCTCAACCGGGGACGTCCCCACGCCCGGGGCCGTCTCGCCGGGATGTTCTGGCCGGACCTCACCGAGAGTCGGGCTCGGCGACGTCTCAGCCACGCCCTGTGGCAGATCCAGGATGCCCTCGGTGAGATCTCCTCCCAACCCTACGTGTTGGCTTCCGCCGACTCCCTCGCCTTCAACGAGGCGGCGCCCTACCTGTTGGACACCGAGGAGTTCGAGGGCCACCTCCACCGGTTGGGGCTCACCGGGGGCCGGCCCGATCCGGACGTGGACGAGCTGGCAGAGCTGCGGCGGGCGGTGGAGCTGTACCGGGGCGACTTCATGGCCGGGTTCTACGACGAATGGGTGGCGCTCCCCCAACAGCAGTTCCGGGAGCTGTACCTGGCGGCCCTCGACCGGGTGGTGCAGGTGGCGAAGAGCCGCGGGAACCACGAGGAGGCCCTCGCCTACGCTCGGCGGCTCACCCACCACGACCCGCTCCGAGAGCCCGCCCACCGGGAGGTGATCAGGCTGTGTTTCCTGCTGGGAAGCACCGGTGAGGCCCTCCGCCAGTACGAACGGTGCCGGTCGGTCCTGGCCGAAGAGTTGGGGACGGAGCCGTCCCCGGAGACCGAGGAGCTCTACCAGAAGATCGTCCGTCACCGCCGGTCGGGGATCCGCCCGGCGATCGGCTCGAGCCGGCCCCTCGCCTTCGACGAGCGGGACGACGCCCCCTTCGTGGGACGGGAGGCGGAGCGGCGGAGTCTGGTGGACGGGATGGAGCGGGCCCTGTCGGGCCGGGGTGGGGTGATCCTGGTGGAGGGCGAGCCGGGGATCGGCAAGAGCCGCCTCGTCGCCGAGTCCGCCGACGACGCCGAATGGCGGGGCTTCGACATCCTGTGGGGGAACTGTCTGGAGGGTTCGTCTCGACCCTACGGCCCGCTGGTGGAGGCCCTCGATTCGGGCCTCACCCAGCTCCGGGCCGAACAGCTCGCCCACCAGCTCGACGGGGTGTGGTTGCGGGAGGTCTGCCGTCTGGTGCCGGGAGCGGCCCGCTGGCTCCCCGACCTCCCCTTCACCGGTTCCCTCCCCTCCGGCGAGGCCCGCCAACGCATGCAGGAGGCCCTCGCCCGGGCCTTCGTCGCCCTCGGGCGCTCCACCCCGCACGTCCTCGTCCTCGACGACCTCCAATGGGCGGACGACGAGACCCTGCAGGTGCTCCAGCGCCTCGGACCCCACCTGGAGACGACCCGCCTCGTCGTACTCGTCCTGTATCGCTCCGAGGAGGCCCGCGGCGACGCCCGGGTGTGGAACGTGCTGCGGGACCTGGATCGGGTCGCCGGGTTGGCTCGGATCGTGCTCACCCCGCTGTCGGTGTTCGAGCTCGGTGAGCTGGTGAAACGGACCCTCGGCCTGTCGGATCTGGGGGCGCAGACGGCGGCCCGGTTGCATCGGGACACCGGCGGCAACGCCCTGTTCACCTTGGAGACCCTCCACGCCCTCCGGGACGAAGGGCTGGTGGACGAACGGACGGGGGCGCTGACCGTCCAGGCGGAGGCGCGTCTGGGTGTGGATCCGCTCCCGGTGGCGGGCCGGATCCGGGCGGTGGTGGAGCACCGGACGAGCCTCCTCGATCCGGCCGCCCGTTCGGTGCTGGAGGCGGCGTCGGCGTCGCCGTGGCCTCTGCGGTTGGGGCCGCTGGCGGCGTCGGTGGACCTCTCGCGGGCCGAGACCCTGGCGGCGGTCGACGACCTGCTGTCCCGCCGCCTCCTCCAGGAGTCCGAAGGCACCTTCGGGTTCGCCCACGACCAGGTGCGTCAGGTGGTGTACCAGTCGATGCCTCGACGCAGACGGGTGGCGCTGCACCGCCGTCTGGCCGAAGCCCTGGTCGACGACGCTCCCGGCGACGCCGAACGTCTCGCCTTCCACACCCTGCGGGCGGGCATGGAGGCCGAGGCGGCCGGTTATCTGATCGAGGCCGGCGACCAGGCCCTCGCCGTGCACGCCCCCGACACCGCCGCCGACCGGTTCCGACAGGCCCTCGAAGCCGCCGAGCGGGCGGGTTGGGAGCCGGGGCGGCTGTTCGGGGCCGCGGCCCGCCTGGAGGAGGTGCTCGACGTCCTCGGCCACCGGGAGGATCAGGAGCAGGTCCTGTCCCGGATGGAGCATCTGGCCGGTTCGGATCGGTCGAGACGGGCCGAGGTGGCCCGCCGTCGGGCGATGTTCCTGGCGAACACCGACCGGTTCGCCGAGGCGGTGGCGTCGGCGGAGGAGGCGGTGGCCTTGGGGGAGGCGATCGGCGACCGGGCGGTGGAGGGGGCGGCGCTGGTGGCTCTCGGTCTCGCCCTCCGGTGGTCGGGCCGGGTGCACGAGGCGGTGCCCCATCTGGAGCGGGCGGCGGCGTTGGCGTCGGATCCGGCCGACCGGGCGGAGGCCCTGACCGCCCTCGCCAACTCCCTCACCGAGCTGCAGGAGTACGGGGCGGCGGCGAAGCGCCTCGCCCAGGCGGAGGCGATCTTCGCCGAGCTGGGGGACCTGCGGGGGAAGGTGGAGGCACGCGGGCTGCTGGCGATGGCGGCGATGGAACAGGGCCGCCTCGAGGCCGCCGAGTCGATGTACCGGGAGAACCTCGCTTTGTGCCGGCAGATCGGGTACCGCCACGGCGAGGGGGTCACCCTCGTCAACCTCGCCAACCTCCTCTACGTCTCCGGCGACCTCGCCGACGCCCTCGGCCACTACGACGCCGCCGCCGAGGCCTTCGCCGCCGTCGACAACCAACGGGGCCTGGCCATGGTGCGGGTGAACTCGGCAACGGTCCGCCACGAGGTGCTGGGCGACGACGCCCGGGCCGAGGCCGACGCCCGGGCCGCCCTCGCCTTCTTCGAAGAGATCGGAGAACAGGCAAGAGCCGCCCAATGCCTCGATGTCCTCGCCGGTGTCGCCGCCCGCCGCGGCGACACCGACCGGGCCCGAGAGCTCCTCGGCCGCAGCCTCGACGGCCTCGACCGTTCCGGGCACCGCTGGCTCGCCGCCCAGCATCTCCGCTCCCTCGCCCGCCTCGAGCTGGCGGCGGGCGACCTCGACGCCGCCGACGCCGCCCTCGACCGGGCCGAGGACCTCTGTCGAGAGGCTGGCCTCGACGACCTCGCCATCGAAGTCACCTCCCTGCGGGCGGCGGTCCTCGCCGCCCGGGGCGAGACGGCGGCCGCCCTCCGGCTCTCCCGCCGCGCCGTCGACGGCCTCGGCCCCGGGGTCGAACACCCCGAGTTGGTCTGGCTGCGTCACGGGGAGATCACCACCGCCACCGGCGACCGCCTCGGCGCCATCGAGGCCTTCCGTCGGGCCTACCGCACCCTCGAGGACCGCCTCGGCGGCCTCGACCCGGCCACCCGCAGGCGAGCCGTCGCCACCGTCCCCGAATACGGGCGGATCGCCGCCGAATGGAACCGGCTCCGCCCCACCGTGGTGGAGGTCACCCTCCCCCGGGCGGGCGCCCCCACCGGACGCCCCCTCCGCCCCGACGAGCTGGTCGATGTCCGCTGGACGGTGGAGACCTCCGAAGACGACACCGAGACCGACCCCGTCGCCCGCCGCCGCCTGCGTCTCGCCCGCCTCCTCGCCGAAGCCCGCGAACAGGGCGCCGAACCCGCCCTCGACCATCTCGCCCGGTCCCTCGGGGTCAGCTCGGCCACGGTCCGCCGGGACCTGGCGACGCTGCGGGCCGCGGGCCTGGACGTCCGGACCCGGGGCCGGCGGGGCGCGTGACGGAAGGTTCGCCGATCGGGCGAAATCTTTGAGACATTTGCGAGACACCCCCCTGGCAGGCTGTGGGCAGAAGAGACGGCCATCGACCACGGGAGGTTCTCCATGCGCCGCACCATCACCTTCATCCTCACCACCCTCACGGCCCTCGTCGCCGCCGCCGCCCCCGCCCTCGCCTCCATCAGCAACATGAGCTGAGGGCCAAACCCCTCCTCCCACCCACGGTGGGGACGTCCCGTCCCCACCGTGGGTGCCGCCCCGTCCCGAAGGGAGGACCGATGAGCGAGCGTCACGACGACCACAACCCCGAACTCCCCCGCACCGTCGACTGGCCCGGGTCGATGGTGCTCATCGTCACCGCCGCCCGGAACATCGCCGGGGACCTCGAAGTCCGCATCTCCAAACACGTCGACGGAGGCGTCCACCACGAGACGGTCTGGCTCACCACCCCCGAAGACGTCGCCGATTTCGTCCAGGCATCGGTCGGCGAGGTCATCGGCCTCCGACCCGCCCCCGACTCCGCTCCCAGCTCCGCCCCCGACTCCGCTCCACGACCCACCCCCGACTCCGCTCCGACCCCGCCCAACCACCCTCCGGAACCCGCACCACCGGAGGTCAGCTCACCGCCGCCACCGACATCGGCATCCCCCCGTCCACCGACATCGTGAACCCGGCCCGGGGACGGGGCGGCCGCTCCCCGGCGTAGCGGAGCCGGAGACGGCGCAGCAGCGTCGGGACCACCAGCCGCATCTCCAGCATGGCGAAATGGTCGCCGAGGCATTTGCGCGGGCCGGCCAGGAACGGGATGAACTGGAACCGGTGCCGCGACCCCGCCCCCGGGGCGAAACGGTCCGGGTCGAATCGTTCCGGGTCGGGCCACGCCGCCGGGTCGAGATGCAGGCCCCGGATGTTGATCACCAGGCGGGTACCCGTGGGGATGGTGAGGTCACCCACCCGGTGGGTGACGTCCGCCTCCCGCAGGGTGAGGAACACCGGCGGGTACAGGCGGAGGGTCTCACAGACCACCCGGTCGAGGTACGGCATCTCCTCCACGTCGGCCGGTGTCGGGTCCCGATCCCCGAGGACGTCGGCCATCTCCCGGCGCAGGCGGGCCTCCACCTCCGGATGGATGGACAGGAGGTACAGGAGCCAGGTGGTCGTCTCGGCGGTGGTCTCGTGCCCGGCGAAGACGATCCCCGACATCTCCCCCACCAGGTCGGCCGGACCGAACCGCCGTTCCTCCTCGGTGAGATGTCGAGCCAAGAGCAGGTCCAGCAGATCGCCTCGGACCCGACCCGAGACGATCCGCTCCTCGACGATCCCTGCCAGGACCCCCCACCGGTAGCGGGTGAGCCGCCGGAGTCAGAGGTTTGCGGGGCTGGGCAGCCACCAGGGCGCCGGCACCGGAGCCGCCGCCCGGCCGCTCACCACCTGTGACGACACCTCGAAGGACTCCTGAAGGCGAGCCACCTCGTCGTCGCGGGTCACCGAGAACATCGTCTCGAGGATCGCCCTCATGGTGAGGGTCCGCATCCGTCCCTGCAGCTCGATGGTCCCCGCCTCGGCCCACTCTTCGGCCGCCCGGACGGCGTGGGCCACCATCGTCTCGGCGAACCGGGCGACGGTGTGGCGGTGGAAGGCGGGGGTGAGCAGCCGTCGCCGCCACCGCCACTCCTCCCACCGGTCGGTGTTGAACATGAGCTCGGGACCCGGACCCCGGTTCAGGGCCATGAGGCGTCGGTCCCGGGGATAGTCCCGCGCCGCCCCGAGGAGCACGTGTTCGGCCACCTCGGGGCACGTGACGACCCAGAAGGCCTGGGTGCCGAACCGGACCTCCACCACCGGGCCGAGGCGACCCACATCGGTCCAGAACCCGAGCCGGTCCCGCCGGAAGGCGAGGTAGTCCCCGACGACGGGGAGCCGACCGGGTCGGCGGGGCACGGCCGGTACGGTCCTCACCCGACCCATCGTATCGGCCGCCGCCCGGACCGGTCCGGCTGTCGGGGTCAGTTGAGGGGAGGCAGCAGGTCGGAGGCGCCGAAGATGAAGAGGGTGCCGATCGCCAAGCTGAAGATCCCCACCACCACGGCGACGGCGACGTACATCCGCTTCGAACGGGCGGCACTCATGAACCCGAGGGTGGAGCCGACGGCGATGATCGTGTTCATGGTGACGATGCCGGCCACGAAGACCACCAGGGTGGCGAGACCGAGACCTCGGCCCCCCGCCCCGGCCGCGGCGAGGAAGATGAGGACCTGGGTGGGGGTTTCGGCGCCGATCCCGTGCAGCATCCCCACCCCGAGGGACGTCCGCACCCCGTAGTTGGTGAAGGGCATGTCGGCCGGGGCGATGGCGGCGGCGCCTGGCCCTTCCCGGGCGGGGGCAGCGCCGTGGGGATGGCCCGACGACGGTCCGTGGCTGTGCTCCACCACCCGGCCGTGCCGATGCTCGACGGTGAGACCTCGGCGCCGCATCCATGCCTGGACACGGCGGTTGATCCGCCAGACGGCCTGGAAGAGGAGCATCCAGCGGCTCCGAAGCCGGATGTCGGAGCCGTGGCGGCGGAGGGACACGAACACCCAGATCCCCAAGAGCACCAGGGTGGCGCCGACGAGGCGTTCCATGAAGGTCTCCACCCCGTCGGGGACGGCGAACCCGGAGAGGATGAGGGCAGCGCCGAGGACGATGACCACCATCCCGTGGCCGAGGGCGTACAGCGTCGAATACCACAGGGCCGTGCGACGGTCGTCCTGGGAGCTGGTGATGTCGGTGATGGCGGCGATGTGGTCCCAGTCGAACCCGTGGCGCAGCCCCAACAGGTAGGACGCCCCCAACAGTGCCAGCTCGGAACCGCTCATCGATCCCCTCCGCGTCGTTGTTGCATCCGATTTGCAATATAGCGGACGACGCCGGAGGTCGTCGGCGACGTAAGATCGGGACATGTCTGCCGAAGCTCGCATCGCCGAACTGGGCCTCACCCTCCCCGACGTCCCCACCCCCCTCGCCTCCTACGTCACCTTCGTCCAGACCGGCGACCTCGCCTACACCTCCGGTCACGGTCCGCTGCGTCCCGACGGAACCTGGGTAGTGGGTCGGGTCGGGGACGACATCGACATCGGTGAGGCGGTCGAAGCCGCCCGCCTCACCGGCCTCGGCCTCCTCTCCACCCTCCGCCACCACCTCGGCTCCCTCGACCGGGTCGCCCGGATCGTGAAGGTCCTGGGGATGGTGAACGCCGTCGCCGAGTTCACCCGGCATCCCACCGTGATCGACGGCTGCTCCGACCTGTTCGTCGACGTCTTCGGCGAGGCGGGACGTCACGCCCGCTCGGCGGTCGGGGTGGGGTCGCTCCCGATGAACATCCCCGTCGAGATCGAAGCGATCGTCGAGGTCCGCTGAACGGCCGCCCGGGTAGCCTCCGACGACCATGCCACGGGATCCCCGCTTCGACGTGCTCTTCGAGCCGGTGACGATCGGTCCGGTCACCGCCCGCAACCGCTTCTATCAGGTCCCCCACTGCAACGGGATGGGATATCGGGATCCCAACGCCCTGGCGGCCATGCGGGGAACGAAGGCCGAAGGAGGATGGGCGGTGGTCTCCACCGAAGAGACCGAGATCCATCCCAGTTCGGAGACGACCCCGTGGATCGAAGGCCGCATCTGGGACGACGATGACCTCCCCGCCCACCGGCTCGTCACCGACGCCATCCACGCCCACGGCGCGCTGGCGGCGATCGAGCTGGTCCACAACGGGATGTCGGTGGCCAACTACACGGCCCGGGTGCCGCCGATGGGCCCCGGACACCTCCCCCTCGCCGGGAAGATCGCTCCCGTCCAGGCCCGCCAGATGACCCTGGAGGACATCGCCGACCTCCGCCGCTGGCACCGTGCGGCCGTCCGCCGGGCCATCGACGCCGGATACGACATCGTCTACGTCTACGCCGGGCACGGGCTCAGCACCCTCCAGCATTTCCTGTCACCACGGACCAACACCCGCACCGACGCCTACGGAGGGAACCTCGAACGTCGTGCCCGCCTGCTGCGCGAAGTCCTGGAGGACACCTTGGAGGAGGCCGACGGGAAGGCCGCCGTGGCATGCCGCATCGTCGCCGACGAGCGGGCACCGGGAGGCCTCGACCGTGACGAGATCCGTCGGCTCCTCGAGATGATCGGCGAGCTCCCCGACCTGTGGGACTTCATGGTGGGAAGCTGGGAGGACGACTCGGTCACGGCCCGGTTCGGCCCCGAGGGCGACCAGGAGGACTTCGTACGCGGACTCAAAGCCCTCACGTCCAAACCGGTGGTCGGGGTCGGGCGGTTCACCTCCCCCGAGACGATGCTCCGGATGGTGCGGGAAGGGATCCTCGACTTCATCGGGGCCGCCCGCCCCTCCATCGCCGACCCCTTCCTGCCCCGAAAGATCGCCGAAGGCCGTTTCGACGACATCCGGGAATGCATCGGCTGCAACATCTGCGTGTCCGGGGACTTCACGATGTCGCCGATCCGCTGCACCCAGAACCCGGCGATGGGCGAGGAGTGGCGGCGGGGCTGGCACCCGGAGCGGTTCTCCGTGGTGGAGACCCGGGAGAAGGTCCTCGTGGTGGGAGGCGGGCCCGCCGGGCTCGAAGCGGCGATGGGTGCAGGCAAACGCGGCTACGACGTCGTCCTCATCGAAGCGAGCCGGACCCTGGGGGGACGAGCCGCCCGGGAGGCGACCCTCCCCGGGTTGACCACCTGGAGACGGGTGGTCGACTACCGGGTCGGCCAGATCCACAAGCTCCCCAACGTCGAGGTGTATTTCGAGAGTGCCATGTCCGCCGACGAGATCCTCGACTATCGCTGGGATCACATCGCCGTCGCCACCGGAGCCCGGTGGCGACGCGACGGCGTCGGGGTGAGCCGGCTCGACCCCGTCGACCTCGGAGACGTCCTCACCCCCGACGACCTCCTCGACGGCGCCCGGCCCGACGGCGCCCGGGTGGTCGTCTACGACGACGACCACTACTACCTGGGCGGGGCCGTCGCCGAACTCCTCGCATCCGACGGCTACCACGTGACCCTCGTCACGCCGGTCGCCGACGTCTCCCACTGGACCCACCACACCCTGGAGCAGGCCCGGATCCAGCGTCGCCTCCTCGAGCTCGGAGTGACGATCGTCCCTCACCGTCTCCTCGAGGCCCGCCACCCCGAGGGGATCCTCACGTCATGTGTCTTCACGGGCCGCACCGAGACGGTCCTCGGCGACGCCCTCGTGGCGGTGACGAGCCGGCTCCCCGAAGACCGCCTCGCCCGAGAGCTCCACGGCCACGGCCCCCGGGTCCGTCCGGTCGGCGACGCCTACGCGCCGGGGACGATCGCCGCCGCCGTGTGGGACGGACGCCGGTTCGCCGAAGAGCTCGACGGCGTCGACGACGCCGCCCTGTTCCGACGGAACGTGCCCCGAATCTGCTGACGTCACACGGGCCAGGGTTGGAGGTCGACCAGCTCGCGGACGGCGATCCGACCCTCCGACATCTTCCCGTCGGCGGCGTCCCAGATCCGCCAGTGCATGGTCCCCCGTCCCATCGGCTGGGATTCGACGAAGATGCAGCGCAGCTCCCCCGGGCGAAAGCCGCACTGGGCCTGAACGGCCGCCAGGAGACGTTCGTCGTGGAGATGGCCCTCCCCGAAGTTCCACCCCACCACCATGCCGGCGACCAACTCCCCGTCGAGCCATTCGTAGTCGTCGATGTCGTCGACGGCCTTCGGCACCAGGGTCTGCAGCGCACGGCCGTGCAGATGCATCGCCCGAAAGGCCATGACCTTCGACAGGAGCCCCGTGGTCGTCACGTCGTCGTACATGCGGCCGAGCTGGGTCCGCAGCCCGGGGGAGGTCTTCACGAGGGCCTCGTCGAGTCTCGCCGACGCCCCCCGCCGGAACAGCCACACCGAGTAGGCCCAGTTCCCTGCGTAGTACCGCATCGACATGAGGAACGACACATGGCGGGGCCACAGGTTGCCGACGAGGGGGACGACGACGAGGAACAGCACCAGCGCCGCGACGAGCAGCGGCGAGTCGACGGCCCAGGCCCGCACCGGGGCGTTCACACCGAAGAGGACGAAGCCGCCGTACACCATCATCACGTTCCATTCGATGGGCACACCCATCGGGATGCTGGAGGTGATGAACAGGTGGAACGCCACCATCACCGCCAGGGCGACGACGGTGAGGGTGCCTCCGGTGCCGAGGACCAGTCCGAGGGGGAAGAGGTATTCGACCACGGTGCCGCCGTGGGCCATCGCCGCAGCCAGACGTGACGGACGCAGATCGTCGGGGAACCGTCGGTACATCGCCCGTTTGAAGGCACGCCACCGGATGCTGGGGCTGTTCGAGACCATCACCGCCACCACCGACGGGAAGTGCCGGTTGAGTTTCGAGGTGGCCGCCCACCACCAGATCGCCACCCAGATGGCCTTGGTGGCCGCCAGCCAGTCGGGGAAGGCGAAGGCGATGAGGACGATCAGGTAGTGGTCGGGGCGGGTGGCGAGGAACGCCGTCTTGTCGGCGAGGCCCAACAGGACGAGGACGGCGACGATCGGGACCACCTCGGCGGCTCCGATCTCGGCGGAGAGGAGCCCCCGCAGGACGAGGCCGTAGAGGGCCAGGGAGAGGGCGACGTCCACCCACGACCGTGTGCGGCGCCCCAGCAGCGGCAACCCGGGGACGAGCGGCAGTTTGGTGGTGCCGGGCCGAAGGAAGTAGAGGGCGCCACCCATGGGCGGGAAGTAGCGGCCGGTGAGGGGCCCGCTGCCGCAGCCGAGACCGACCGCCTCGAACAGCACCGTCCACAGCACGGCCTTCTGGAAGGCGATGTCGGACGCCCACCACGAGCCGATGCCGCCGTCGACACCCGGGGTGGTGGCGACGAAGGCGGCCCATCCGGCGACGTAGAGGCCGATCTTGACGAGGTAGGCGACGTAGACGGCAGGAGGGGTGCCGTATCCCTGCTCCGCCCAGGATCGGCAGACCATGCGGAGACGCTCCGGGAAGGGACGGCGCTGCCAGTCGGCGATGTCGTAGTCGGGCAGGGTCGGCTGCAGCACGGCGAGAGAACCTAGCGGCCGCCGTCTCGCCGCGACGCCGGATCGGGGGATCGTCTGCGTGTCGTCTCGACGGTGCCGATCGAACCGGGCGGAGACCGAAGGTCCGTCCGACACGGATCCTCTGAGACGACCTCGCCGTCGCCTCCCCCGGCGGACCCGCCCGGAAACCGGGCCTCTGAGCCGGCGAGGACATACGATGCGTCCATGCCCTTCCCCCGCCGCATCGTATGCCTCACCGAAGAACCGACCGAGGTGCTCTACGCCCTCGGCGAACAGGACCGCATCGTCGGCATCTCCCGCTTCACCGTGCGCCCGCCCCAGGCCCGAGAGGAGAAACCCCGGGTGTCGGCGTTCACGTCGGCCGACATCGAACAGATCCTCGCCCTCGAACCGGACCTGGCGATCGGCTTCTCCGACATCCAGGCCGACATCGCCCGGGACCTCATCAAAGCAGGAGTCGAAGTGTGGATCTCCAACCACCGGACCGTCGACGGCATCCTCGGCTACGTCCGTCGGCTCGGAGCGATGGTGGGCGCCGCAGAAGCCGCCGACGCCTACGCCGAGCGGTTGACCCGTCACCTCGACGAGATCCGTCGTGCCGCCCAGACCCTCCGTCGCCGCCCCCGCGTCTACTTCGAAGAGTGGGACGACCCGATGATCAGCGGGATCGGATGGGTGTCCGAGCTCATCCGGATCGCCGGCGGCGACGACATCTTCCCGGAGAAGGCATCCGCCGCCCTCGCCACCGACCGCATCATCGCCGACCCCGACGAGGTCGTCCGCCGCTCCCCCGACATCATCCTCGCCTCCTGGTGCGGCAAGAAGTTCCAACCGGACCGGCTGACGGCCCGGCCCGGGTGGGATGTCATCCCCGCGGTGCGGCACCGCCAGATCCACGAGATCGACGCCGCCATCATCCTCCAACCCGGCCCCGCCGCCCTCACCGACGGGCTCGACACGATCCACCGCATCGTCTCGACCTGGGCGAAGGACCACTGAACGTGGCGCGGCGACCCTCCCACCCGCCGACATCCCGCCCGGGTGCCCCCCGCCGGGATCCCACACCGTCGGCCGCCCCTCCACTTCGACCGCGCCCCCCTGTGCACCGCACCTTCGGATCACCCCTCACCCCGTGACCACGCCCTTCGTCGTCGACCCGGTCCCGGCTCCCGAGCGGGCCCGACATGACCACATGGTCCGCCGATTCGGCCGCCGGGCAGAGCTCATCTTCGATCTGCGCCGCTGGGCCGCCGAGCGCACCGTCGCCGCACGGCTCGTCCGAGCCGCCTGTGCCCAACTCGACGCCCCGGTGCCCGACGTGACGTTTCACCGGCGTCGCAGTCCCCACACCGGCTACGCCCAGGCCCCCCGACGCCGGGCGGTGATGCGTTTCGGAGAACCGACGGTTCGAGCCTGGGAGGAACGGCGGCGGCGACGCTGGCCGGAGACCGGCATGCTCCGGTTCGGCGACCCCGCCTCCCTCGACACGATCGCCCACGAGCTCGCCCACCACCTCGTCCACCATCACGAACCGCTCCGCACCCCCGACCACGGGAAAGTCTGGGTCGCCTGGTACGACAGGGCCGCCGTCGTCGTCGCCGCGTTGGCGCCTCCCACCAGATGAGAGACCGGGCGACGCCCGCAGTCCCGGGCGACCACCACGGTATGCTCGACGTCGAGCGGCCCCGGATCCGACCCCGCATCCATCCACATGTCGAACCCGCCGTCGTCCCAGCGCCCCACCACCGGAGGTGACGTCCACGGCCATCGCAGCGGCGTCCGGTCCCCCACCCTCCGCATCGACGGGACCGGAGGCGGCATGCCGCGTCTCGAAGGACCCACCCGCCTCCGCGCCGACGACCACCACACCGCCCACACCCTCACCTGACGGCCCGATGAGAGCGGCACGTCTCCACACCCCCGCCCCGATCGTGGATCGGCCCCTGATCCTCGAAGAGGGGGAGGATCCCCGACCCGGCCCCGGAGAGATCCTCGTCGAAGTGACCGCCTGCGGGGTCTGCCGCACCGACCTCCAGCTCGTCGAAGGCGACCTCCGCCCTCGACGGCTCCCCGTCGTCCCCGGGCACCAGGCCGTGGGACGGGTCGTGGCGGTCGGCCGGGACGTCGACGGTTGGAGCATCGACGACCGGGTCGGCGTCGGCTGGCTGGCCGGGACCTGCGGGAGGTGCCGGTTCTGCCGAACCGGACGGGAGAACCTCTGCGAAGAAGCACGGTTCACCGGATGGGATCGGGACGGAGGCTATGCGACCCTCACCACCGTCCGGGCTGATTTCGCCCTCCGGCTCCCACCCGGCCGAAGCGACCTCGAGCTGGCCCCGCTGCTGTGCGGGGGCGTCATCGGCTACCGCGCCCTCCGCCTGGCCGAAGTGCGCCCCGGCGGCACCCTCGGCCTCTACGGCTTCGGGGCGTCCGCCTCCCTCGCCATCCAAGTGGCCACCCACTGGGGCTGTGACGTCTACGTGGTGACACGGTCGGAGCGGGAGCAGGAACGAGCCCGCCGCCTCGGCGCCGTCTGGGCGGGCGGATACGACGACCCTCCACCCGTCCCCCTCGACGCCGCCGTCACCTTCGCCCCGGTCGGATGGGTGGTGGTCAAAGCGCTCGAAGCCGTCGACCGGGGCGCCACCGTGGCGATCAACGCCATCCACCTCGACCGGATCCCCGAATTCGGGTACGAGTCCCTCTGGTGGGAACGCCGGCTCCGCTCCGTCGCCAACTACACCCGGGCCGACGCCGAAGCCTTCCTCTCCCTCGCCGGCGAGATCCCCGTGACCACCGAGATCGACCCCCGCCCCCTGGCGGAGGCGAACCGGGCCTTGGCCGACCTCGCCACCGGGAACGTCGACGGCACCCTCGTCCTCGTCACGTCCTGAGCACCGATCTGGTGTTGGCGTCCAGACGGGGTACCCTCACCCCGGTCCGTGTCCCGTTTCACCATCACCACCGCCGACGGTGTCGTGCTCACGGCACGACACCACCCCGCCTCCGGCCGACGCCGGTCCGCCGTCGTACTCGTCCCCGGCTTCACCGCCTCCAAAGACGACCCCGAAGTCGTCGCCGTGGCGGAAGCCCTCTCCTCGACGGGACACGACGTCATCTCCTACGACGCCCGCGGCCACCACACGTCGGGGGGACTGTGCACGCTCGGGTACTCGGAATGGCTGGACGTCGCCGCCGCCACCCAGGCCGCCCGCGACCGCGACGAACGGGTCGTCACCGTGGGAGCGTCCCTCGGTGGCGTCGCCGTCCTCCGTCACGCCACCCACGACCGTGACCTCACCGGCGTGGTCGCCGTCAGCTCCCCGGCCCGGTGGCGTCTCCCCCGCAACATCCGAGGGTTCTTCTCCACGTTCCTCACCCGGACCCGGCTCGGACGTGCCCTCGCCGAACGCAAACTCGGGGTGAAGATCGACCCCGTGTGGGCCGACCCTCCGCCACCGGCCGACCTGACCGGCCGGATCCGGGTGCCCCTGGCGGTGATCCACGGCGACGCCGACCAGATGATCCCCCCCACCGCCGCCACCCAACTCGTCGACGGCAGCTGCGGGGCCGCCCGCCTCGACATCGTCCCCGGGATGGGCCACGCCTTCGACCCCCTCGGGATCCCGGCGATCCTCGACGCCGTCGACTGGACCCTCCGCCAACCCGCCCACGAATCCCCCGCCCGACCCTGACCCGTGAGCGGCGACGGAACGGTCCTCGCCGCCCGGTTCGTCGACCGGCCCAACCGCTTCCTGGTGGTCGCCGAGCTCGACGACGGCCGCCGGGTCGACGCCTACCTCCCCAACACCGGGCGGCTCACCCACCTCTGCGTGCCGGGCCGCCCGATCGTGCTCCGCCACGACCCCGACCCCCGACGCAAGACCGAATACACCGTGATCCGAGCCTGGGACGGCACCTGGGTGGCGTTGGAGGCGAGCCTCGCCCCCCGCCTCCTCGTGGATTGGCTCTCCGCCGGACATCCCCTCGGTCCCTTCGGGCCGGCCCGGAGCGTCGAGACCGAGGTGACGGTCGGCACCCACCGCCTCGACCTGCGGGTCGTCACCGCCGGCGGCCCCGTCTGGGTGGAGGTGAAATCCGGAGGGCGTTCCGACACCGGAACGGCGCTCTTGTCGAAGACACCGTCGAGTCGGGGAACCTCCCATCTGGCGACCCTGGCGCACCTCGCCCGGCGGGGAGAACACGCCGTCGCCGCCTTCGTCGTGCAACGCGGCGACGTCCACCGGCTCCTCATCGGCGGCGACGCCGACGAGGGATGGATCGACGCGGTCCGTTCCGCCCACGACGCCGGCGTCGTGGTATGTGCCTACGGATGTGACGTCACCGAGACCACCGTCCGCATCGGCCGGGAACTGGAGGTCGTCTGGGGCTGAGCCCGTCAGGCGCCCTCCACCCCGATCTCGGTCGCCTTCACCGACACCCACACCCTCGATCCGGCACCGAGGCCGAGGGCGGAGACGGCTCCCGGAGTCACCTCGGCGGTCAACGGCAACGGTCCTCCCGTCTGCAACCGCACCCGATCGCCGTGATGTTCGATCCGCACGATCACCGTCTCCCACGTGTTCCGGGGGCTCCCCTCGGGGCGCCGACGGTAGACGGCGACCGCCCGAGGGTGGACCGTGACGAACACCGGGCCCGCCATGCCCCGGTCCGCCACACTCAGGTGGTGGCCGCCCACCGACACCACCCCGTCCGACGCCTCCCCCAGCCAGAAGTTGGTGCCGACGAGGTCCGCCACATACCGGGTTCGGGGGCGGAGGCGGATGTCGTCGGCGGTCCCCGACTGGACGACGGAGCCGTCCTGGAGGACGAAGATCCGGTCGGCGAGGAGGAACGCGTCGGTGGGGTCGTGGGTGATGAGCAGTCGCGGTCCTTCGAACCCGTCGAGGTGGTCCCTCAAGGCGCGCCGAAGCTGCACCCGGCTGGAGGCGTCGACCGCGGCGAAGGGTTCGTCCAGCAACAAGAGGGCCGGTCCCGAAGCGAGGGCGCGGGCGAGGGCGACCCGCTGGCGCTGGCCCCCGGAGAGGTCTCGGGGCCGACGGCCTCCGAGGTCGGCGACGTCGAGCCGTTCCAGCCAGAACCGGGTGCGGTGACGCACCTCGGTCCGGGACCGCCCCTGGCTCCTCGGCCCGAAGGCGACGTTCTCGAAGACCGAGAGATGCGGAAAGAGCAGGTAGTCCTGGAACACCACCCCCACTCGGCGACCCTCGGGCGGGACGAACACTCCCGCCGCCGGGTCGTCCAACACCTGCCCGTCGAGGAGGATCCGTCCGGCATCGAGGGGGATCAGGCCGGCCAGCGCCTCCACCAGGGTGGTCTTCCCCGAGCCGTTCGGCCCGAGAACGGCGACCGTCTCGCCGCCTTCGATACGGACGGCGGCGTCCAGACGGAACTCGCCTCGACGCACCACACAGCGGGCGTCGAGACCCGACGTCACGGCGCCTTCCACCATCGGTCCCGGAGGGCGACGAGGACGACCAGGGAGATCACCACCATCACCAGGCTGAGGGCCAAGGCGGCGTCGCGGTCGGCCTCGAGCTGCACGAACACGGCGAGGGGCAACGTCTGGGTGCGGCCCGCCAGGTTGCCGGCGAAGGTGACGGTCGCACCGAACTCGCCCAGCGCACGCGCCCAGGTCAGCACCATGCCGGAGAGGAGCGACGGCCCGACCATCGGGAGGGTGACCCGCCGGAACACCGTCCACCGCCCGGCCCCCAGGGAGGCGGCGGCACCTTCGAAACGGGGGTCGAGGGACCGGAGGGCGCCCTCCACCGTCACGATCAGGAACGGCATCGAGACGAACGTGACGGCGAGGACCACCCCGGCGACGGAGAACGGGAGGACGAGGCCGGTGAGTCGGTACAGCGGCTCACCGAACGGACCCCGCCGGCCGAAGGCGAACAGCAGCGCCGCACCGCCCACCACCGGGGGGAGCACCAGGGGAAGGAGGACGAGCCCGCGAACCAGAGACCGTCCCGGGAACTCGACCCGGGCCAACACCCAGGCGACGGGAACTCCCAGCACGGTGGCGATGACCGTCGCCGCCGTCGACGTCACCGCCGACAGGCGGAGGGCATCGACGGTGACCTCCGAGGTGAGCAACCCGGCGAGGTCCCGCCACGGGACCCGGAGGACCAGGCCCGCCAGCGGAAGCACGAACAGCGCCAGCCCCACCACCGCCGCCACGGCCAGCGGCCAGGGGGGACGCAAGGCCCGGCGGCTTCCCCTCATGGCAGGTCGAACCCGAAACGGGTGAGGACGGCGCGCCCTTCGTCGGAGAGCACCGTCTCGACGAAGGCTTCGGCGGCGGGCGGCGCTCCGGAGAGCACCGCGATCGAATAGTCGGTGGTCACCTCCACCCCGACGTCGATCCCCTCCACTCGACCCTCGGCGGCCTGCACGTCGGTGACGTAGACGAGCCCGACGTCGACCTCCCCCTCCTCGATCTTGGTGAGGAGGGAACGGACATTCGGTTCGCTCGTGTCGACGGCCGGTTCGAGGCCGACGAGGTCGAAGAGCCGACGGGCGAGGGCGCCGCAGGGGACGGCCGGGTCGCAGAGACCGACCACCAGCTCCGGCCGGGCGAGGTCGGCCACGCCGCTGACCCCTCCAGGGTTCCCCGGCGGCACGGCGATCTGCAGCCGGTTGCGGGCAAAGACGGCGGGTTCGTCCACCAGACCGGCCGCCGCCACCGCCTCCATGTTGGCGATGTCGGCCGACGCGTAGACGTCCACGGGGGCACCGGCGAGGATCTGTTCCCGGAGGCCGGAGCTGGCCCCCAGGTTGAGGACGACGTCCACTCCGGGATGGGTCTCCTCGAACGACTCCTCGATGGCGGCGAAGGCGTCGGCGAGGGACGACGCCGCCGACACCACCACCTGGCGGTCCCGTCCCCCGGTGACGCAGCCGGCGACCGCCAAGGCCAGGACCGTCGAGACGAGGAGGGGACGAACGTTCACGGCACCCGCTCCCCGAGGCCGGACAGGTCGTACCCGCCGACGGCCTCCAGTCGTCTCCGGAACCGGCGGTCGGTGAGCCCGTCGAGGGCTTCGGCGACGGCCGGGTCCGCCAGATACCCGTCGCGCACCCACAGTTCGGCCCGATGGGTCTCCAAGGGATGGAACGGGGCGCCCATCGCCAGCGCCGCCGGTTCGATGGTGACGGCCGTCATCCCCGACGTCACCGCCCGGCGTGCCGCGTCGAGATGGGTCCGAACTCGGGGGCCGGGAACCGTGCCCACCCCCGGGGTGAGAGCCCGACGGAAGGCACGCTGGACACCGGCCCCTTCCTCCCTCTGGACGACGGCGGTCCGGCCCGCAAGCGCGTCCCGCCACCAGGCACCGCCCGCCCCCGGAGGTCCGGCCAGGCCCACCCGCCAACGGGCCAGACGGAAACGAACGACGGCGAGGTCGTCGGGCGGCGACGGTGCCGGACCGTGGACGACGGCTGCGTGCACCCGTTCGGCCCGCAGGGCGTCGAGGGCGGCGGCGCTGGACACCGCCACCGCGACCGCTCCACGTCCCCGCTGACGCAGCAGGCCTTCCAGGACGGCCAGCCCGGGTTCGCATCCGGCGAGCACCGGGCCGGAGGGGACCGGCCCCATGGTGACGACCCGGCCGTCTTCCACGTAGGCGTCGGCGACGTCCCAGCCGTCGCCGCCGGCCCCGACCGGGGCCGTCACGGTCCGGTCGCCGACCCGTCCGACACGGACCAGGGCACCGTCGGGCGGCGGGGTTCCGGTCGCCACGTCGACCGCTCCGGTCCCCGTCCCGAAGAGGGCGGCGACGTCGGTGCCGAGCGCCTCGGCGAGGGCGAGGGCGGCGTCCACCCGCGGGAGGTGTCGCCCGGCCTCCACCGCCGAGACGAGCTGGCGGCTGACCCCGGCACGGGCGGCCAGCTCCGCCTGAGTGAATCCTGCGGCTTCCCGCAGGCGACGCAGCTCCATCGGACAGGAATCTAGCGGTTCTGCCAGATCTCTGTCCTTCTTCTCGCTTTTGACAGCCAGATCCGGCAACATTTGCCGGATCTGGCTGTCAAAACGGGGAAGTGGTCAGTCGGTGGACCAGAACTCGGCGAGCCGGGCGACGAACCGGTCCGGGTCGACGAGGTGCGGATAGTGCCCCAGACCATCCCACACTTCCACCGCCGCCGTCGGGACCAGACCGGTGAGCCAATCGACGTACCCCGAACCCGGGTCGATCCCGTGGATCGCCAGATAGGGACAGGCGATCGCCGACACGGCGGCCTCCACCATCGCCGCCACCTCTTCGGCAGGCGACTCCAGGATCGGCATCCAGATCCCGAGGACGACCTCCTGGCTGGCACGGCGGTTCCCCTCGATCCGTTCCCGCTCCTCGTCGGCGAGGGCGTCCCCGGCGAGCTGATCGAACAGCCCGGCGATCACCATCGGGAACGAATCGGGATCCCGCAGGGCCGGGGCGACCGCTTGGAGCTGAGCCTGGAATTCGTCCAGCTTGAGGGGTTGGTCGACGTTGACCACCGACCTCGCCGGGAAAGACCCGGCGAGGGCGCTCACCACCGCCCCGCCGAGGGAATGCCCCACCAGCCTGGGCCGGTCGAGGCCTTCGGCGACGATCACCGCGCCGACGTCACCCGCGAGGTCCGCCAACGCGTAGGTGGGACCTTCGCCCGAGCGTCCGTGGCCCCGCAGGTCGGGGACGACGACCCGGTGGCTGCCCGAGAGGCGCTCGGTGATCGGATCCCAGTTTCGGCCCGATTCGGTGATCCCGTGGACCAGGACGACCGGGTCCCCGCTCCCCGCCGCCTCGTAGTAGATGGTGGTCCCGTCCTGACTGGTGACGGTCGGCATGGTGCCTCCGAGTTCGCGTGGGTGAGAGGGTATCGACCCGGGCTCGGAGATGTCGGCGGTGTCGGGGACGTGGTCGTGGACCGCCGGTGCCTTCCAGTCGACGCGAAGCGAGCTTCCTTGACAGGCACCGGCGGGGTTGGAAGAATCCACGCCCCACAACGCGCTCATCCAGAGCGGTGGAGGGACAGGCCCTGTGAAGCCGCGGCAACCGATCCGTTCGGTGCCAATGCCTGATCGATGAGACCGCGGACGGCGTAGACCCCGGTCGCGGCGCTCGACGAGCGCGACGAAGCGAAACGAGGAGGTCTCGCCGTGACGAACCCGGAGTATCCGACCCTTCCCGGCACCCCGCGACCGGTGGCGGTGACGCCCCACTTCCGCCGACTTCGGCGATGTCCCCAGGCTCGGGTGGCCGCGGCGCCTTCACGTCCGTAGCGGCGCCGCCACCCGGAACATCTTCCACCACCTCACCTTCGCCGGCACCCAGATCCGCGCCCCGGCGAACCGACCGACCCAACGTAGAGGAGACGATCTTCCATGACCGACAGCCCCCTCAGGTTCGAGACCCTGCAACTCCACGCTGGCCAGGGAATCGAGGAGACCACCCGCGCTCGCGCCGTGCCCATCTATCAGACGACGTCCTACCTGTTCGAGGACTCCGAGCATGCAGCCCGCCTGTTCGGCCTCGAGGAATTCGGGAACATCTACACGAGGATCATGAACCCCACGACGGACGTGTTCGAGAAGCGGATCGCCGCCCTCGAAGGGGGGATCGCCGCCGTGGCCACGTCGTCGGGGCAGGCCGCGCAGCTCCTCGCCATCACCACCATCGCCCAGGCGGGAGACAACATCGTCTCGTCCAGCTACCTGTACGGGGGAACCTACAACCAGTTCAAGGTTGCCCTTCCTCGGCTCGGTATCGACGTCCGGATCGTGGAAGGCGACGATCCCGCGGACCTCGGAGCCCGCATCGACGAGCACACCAAGGCCCTGTACGTCGAGTCGATCGGCAACCCCAGCTACCACGTCCCCGATCTGGAGGCCCTCGCCGACGTCGCCCACGAGGCCGGGATCCCCTTGATCGTCGACAACACCTTCGGTGCGGCCGGCTATCTGGTGCGACCCATCGACCACGGCGCCGACATCGTCGTCGCCTCGGCCACCAAGTGGATCGGAGGGCATGGGACCTCGATCGGCGGGGTGATCGTGGATTCGGGGAACTTCGACTGGCGAAACGGGAAGTTCCCGCTGTTCACCGAGCCCGCACCCGGGTACCACGGCCTGGTCTTCACGGACGTATTCGGCCCCGACGGGCCGTTCGGGAACATCGCCTTCGCCATCCGGGTACGAGTCGAAGGCCTGCGGGATCTGGGCGCCGCCCCTTCCCCCTTCAACAGCTTCCTGTTCCTCCAGGGCCTCGAGACGTTGTCCCTGCGGGTTCAGCGCCACGTCGACAACGCCCTGGAGCTGGCCCGCTGGCTCGAAGCCGACCCTCGGGTCTCCTGGGTGCAGTATCCGGGTTTGGAGTCCCATCCGTCCCACCAGCGCGCCAAGAGGTACCTCCGCAACGGGTTCGGTGCCGTGTTGAGCTTCGGGGTCGAGGGAGGGTTCGAAGCCGCCAAGACGCTGATCGATTCGTTGCGGCTCGCCAGCCACCTCGCCAACGTGGGCGACGCCAAGACCCTCGTGATCCATCCGGCGTCCACCACCCACCAACAACTCACACCGAAGGAGCAAGCGGCCTCCGGCGTCTCCCCCGACCTGGTACGGGTGGCGGTCGGGATCGAACACATCGAAGACATCAAGGCCGACTTCGACCAGGCGCTCCAACGGGCGTCGGGGAGATGAACCGACCCGGTCGGCGAGGCACACTCGGCCGGGGCTGCCCGTACGCCACCCGGGTGCGACTCCGTCCCCGGTGTCGGCAGGGCGACCCTTCTCCAAACCGAAGGCCCACCCACCCTCTCGGCCCGGCACCGGTGATACGATGACGGGGTGACCGCCTCCGACACCGAACGCCTCCCCACCTCCGAAGCGGAGGAGATGTACCTCATCACGATCGCGATGGCGGTGGAGGAGGGACACGAGGGCCCGGTGCCGGTCCCCCAGCTCGCCAAGGCGTTGGGAGTCTCCCGGGTCTCAGCCAACGAGATGGTGAAGAAGCTCGCCGACCGGGGTCTGGTGGAGTACGCCCGTTACAAGGGAGCGAGCCTCTCTCCGGCAGGCGAGGAGATCGCCCGAGCGGTGCTGCGACGTCGACGCCTGTGGTCGGTGTTCCTCTCCGAACGCCTCGGCCTCACACCGCAGGCCGCCGACACCGTGGCCTGCGAGTTCGAGCACATCACGCCCGCCGACGTCGCCCAGCGTCTCGCCGAGTTCCTCGGGGATCCCCAGACCAGCCCCCAGGGAAAGCCGATCCCCGCCGCCTCCGCCGACGCGTCCCGACCCGCGGTGACGATCCCGCTCGGAGAGGCACAGGTGGGACGAGGGGTCGAGGTGGTGGGGGTGGACGGCGACACCGCAGGCCGCTCCTTCCTCTCCGAACAGGGGATCGCACCCGGTGCTCGCATCACGCTCCTCGCCGTGGCGGACGGCGGGGCCTGCCTGGTGGAGACCGACGGCGGCCGGGTCCACATCTCCGCGGACCTCGCCCGTACGGTGACGGTCGCCGCCTCGTGAGCCCGGCGGCGCCGCCCAGACGGTGACGACCCGAACCTCGACTACAGTATCAGGGCAGCCATACGAATCTTCGCAGGCCGCGCGACGATCGAGGAGTCTCCATTCCGTACTTGCAGGCCCATCGCATCACCAAATGGTTCGGTGACGTCGCCGCCGTAGCCGACGTCAGCTTCACCGTGGAGCGGGGCGAGACCCTGGTGCTGCTCGGACCGAGCGGATGCGGCAAGACCACACTCCTGCGGATCCTCGCCGGCCTCGAAGTCCCCGACTCGGGGACGATCACCTTGGACGGGGAGGTCCTCAGCGGTGGCGGCACCTTCGTTCCCGCCGAACGTCGACGCGTCGGGATGGTGTTCCAGGACTGGGCCCTGTTCCCGCACCTCACGGTCGCCGAGAACGTCGCGTTCGGTGTCGCCGACGAACCCCACGCCCGCCGACGGGTGGCCGAGACCTTGGAGATGGTGGGTCTCACCGACCTCGCCGACCGCTACCCCGAGGCCCTCTCCGGCGGTCAGATGCAGCGGGTGGCCCTCGCCCGGGCGTTGGCACCTCGCCCCCGGGTCTTGTTGTTCGACGAGCCCTTCTCCAATCTGGACGTCACTTTGAGGAACCAGGTCCGCAGCGACATCGCCGAGCTGATGCGGGAGGTCGGGACGACGTCGGTCTTCGTCACCCACGACCAGGAGGAGGCTTTCGTCCTCGGTGACCGGGTCGCCGTCATGCGGGACGGCCAGATCGTCCAGTTGGGAGCCCCGGCGGAGGTGTACCAGTACCCGGCGACGCCGTGGGTGGCGACGTTCGTCGGGGACGCGAACCTCCTCGAAGGTGAGGCGTCGGACGGTAGGGTCCGGACCGTCGTGGGGGCCCTCCCACTGTCGAACGAGGTGACGGGGAGGTGTCGGGTCGTGGTCCGACCCGAGTACCTGATGATCGGCAACGGCTACGACGGCCTCGTCACCGGTGTCGAGTTCTACGGCCACGACACGTCGTATCGGGTGACGATGGGTGCGGTCACGTTGACGGTCCGGGGCATGGCCGCTCCGAGGTTCGGGGTGGGGGATCGGGTCTCGGTCACCTATGGAGGCCCGAAGGTGGTGGCCTTCGCCGTCGACGGCGCCGGCTCCTGACCGTCGATCTACCCCATCGACACGACGGTAAGGCATTCCGTGCCTACAGCGTTAGGTCAACTTTACAACTACTGTCGTGAGTGTCTACGCTTGCCGCCGCCGACCGGATCCAACGGATCCCATCGAACAAGGAGCAGACCGTGAAACGACCCCTCCTCGCCCTCCTCGGGTCCCTCGCCCTCCTCCTCGCCGCCTGCGGAGGAGGACAGCCCGACGCCCTCACCGTGTACTCGGGACGCACCGAGAACCTGATCGGGCCACTGCTCGAACGCTTCACCGCCGAGACCGGCATCCCCGTCGAGGTCCGCTACGGACAGTCCGCCGACCTGGCCCTCCTCATCGACCAGGAGGGTGATCGCAGCCCGGCCGACGTCTTCATCTCCCAAAGCCCCGGCGCCGTCGGGTACCTGGCCGAACGGGACCGCCTCCGACCGATCCCCGACCGGCTCCTCGGCCTCGTACCCGCCGAGTTCCGCAACGCAGACGGGCTCTGGATCGGGATGACCGGGCGGGTCCGGACCCTCGTGTACAACCGCGACCTGGTCGACCCCGCCGACCTGCCCCGATCGGTCTTCGACCTGACCGACGAGACGTACCGCGGCCGGGTCGCCGTCGCACCGGCCAACGGGTCCTTCCAGGATTTCGTCACCGCCATGCGGGAGCTGTACGGCGACGACGCCGCCCTCGACTGGCTCCGGGGCCTCGCCGCCAACGACGCCCAGACCTACGCCAACAACACCGCCATCGTCCAGGCAGTCGCCCGCGGCGACGTCCCCATGGGACTCGTCAACCACTACTACAACCTCCGGGCCAAGGCAGAGGACCCCACCATCGCCTCGGAGAACAGCCCCTTCGCCGACGGCGACATCGGGAACCTGATGATCGTCACCGCCATCACCGTCCTCTCCACCGCCGACGCCCCCGAAGACGCCGAGCGTCTCGTCGAGTTCATGCTGGGCGAAGAGGCCCAGCGGTTCTTCAGCGAACAGACCTTCGAATACCCGCTGGCTGCCGGTGTCGAACCCGCCGACGTCCTTCCCCCACTCTCCACCGTCGGCGTGGCCACCTACGATTTCGATCGGCTCGGCGGAGGTCTGGAACGCACCAAGGAGTTGATCGATGAGAGCGGTCTCGAAGGTCCCTGACCGGACCTTCGAGACCCCCCCGCCCCGGCGATGGGCGCTGCGGACGGTCGTCGCCCTGGTCGGGATGGGGTTCGCCTTCCCCGTCGGGTACCTGGCCTGGGCGGCGGTCGGTCTCGGCGGGGAGTTCTGGTCGACCCTCACGAGCGCGTCGACCCTCGTCCCCCTCCGCAACTCCCTCCTCATCGCCGGTTCCACGGCGGCGGCCGCCGGCCTCCTCGGCTCGCTCCTCGCCTGGCTCGTGGTGCGCACCGACCTCCCCGGCCGCCGCCTGTGGAAGGCGATCCTTCCCCTTCCCCTGGTG